>Ga0209223_10001588_pt1 | contig 24413 bp, 27 predicted proteins | sample COG_06_FD_184750 | JGI IMG/M metagenome (GOLD analysis project Ga0209223, IMG submission 184750) | Pelagic Microbial community sample from North Sea - COGITO 998_met_06 (SPAdes) (version 2) | ecosystem: Environmental > Aquatic > Marine > Neritic zone/Coastal water | place: Helgoland, sampling...
TAATCAAGAAAAATATAATGTATTTTTTGTTTGTACAGAACGTGACGACAAAAAAATAGATGAAAAATATAGAAATATGCGTAATGTTCTCCTTTTTGATTACAATGAAATACTTGAAACAGACTCGTATACGACAGACCAAATAATCGAGAACACATACAATAAATTACTAGCATTTTTACCAGAATCCGTATTATTAGATAAAGAAACATGCATCACTCGGATAGAGAACATGAATGAAACATACAAAGAAATCGAGAACAAGGACTTCTCACATGTAGACGACTTCTTTCAATTACACGGAAAACACCGCAATCGTGATACATAAGATAAAAATGACGAATACAATATAAACCGCATACTATTTCTAAGAAATTCAAAAGACATGTGTTTTTTGAATTCCAACTCTCTGTAGATTTTTTCATTTTTGGACATTTTAAAAATGTCCAATTTTCACTTTTTCAAAAAAGTGTTTGAATCTGAAGTTTTTTTAAAACGCGTTCACATCATAATGCTGTAAATTCGGTTTTTGGAAAAAAAGTTTGACTGCATACATTTTTTATTGTTTTTCGGAAAAACGGTTTAGGCGTAAAAATGTGTTCTAAAAATATAGAACATTATAGAACGCAAAATGGCGCCAAAAAACGCCCATAAATATTATTGTGATAAGTGTGACTTTAAATGCAGTAAAACGAGTGATTGGACACGACACAAATTGACACGTAAACATCAAAATAGAACAAATTTGAACGATTTTACGCCGATTACGCCGAAAGACTATTTATGCTGTAAATGTAATAAATCGTTTAATGCGCGCAACTCATTATGGTATCACAAACAGAAATGTAATCAATCCGATTATCAATCAGAAGACCTAGAATCTGAAATACCGATTAATCCAAACATAACTGTAGTAATGGATTTGTTAAAGCAAAATCAAGAATTACAGAAACAATTGATAGATGCTGTCAAAGTGAATGGACCAAGTATTCAAAATAACACCATTAATAACAATCAAAAATTCAATCTGAACTTCTTTTTGAACGAACAATGTAAAGATGCGATCAATATGTCTGATTTTATTGAGAACATGAAATTAAACATAGAAGACCTAACTGAAACCGGTCGTTTGGGATACGTAGACGGCATTGCGCGTATTTTGGTGAATAAACTCCAAGAATTAGATATATATCAGCGTCCTCTTCATTGTACGGATATGAAACGCGAAACATTGTATATCAAAGAAAATGATGAATGGGAAAAACAAGTAAATTCCAAGGAGAAACTAACTAATTTGGTAAACAAAGTGGCAAATAAAAACTGCCAAAATCTCAAACTATGGGTAGATGAACATCCTACTTCTCAAGTATTCGATTCTCCTGAGAATATGGAATATGTAAGATTAACACAAGCAGTATTAGGTGGATTTGGTGACTATGAATGCAAACAATATCGAGAAAAAATAATTAAAAGTGTAATTAAAGAAGTCATGGTGAACAAGATCTAAAACATGTGTTTTTTTTGAATTCCAACTCTCTGAAGATTTTTTCATTTTTGGACATTTTAAAAATGTCCACTTTTCACTTTTTCAAAATAGTTTCCGAAAACGAAGTTTTTCAAAAACACGTTCAAAGCATTCTGCTGTAATTTCAAAAATTGTCTGATTTTTTTGACTGCATACTTTTTTTATGATAATTTATGAAAAACCGATTTAGGGGATTTTCATATTTCCATATATTAAGGACAATGGAAAAAAATAAATCCCAGAAAATCCCCTTGTTTTTTGAATGTAAAAAATGTAACTACAATACGAGCAATAAAAAAGACTACAGTAAACATCTACTCACACGTAAACATAACATGGAAATAAATGGAAATAATTGGAAATCAAAAAATCCCCTATGTGAAAATTGTAAAAAAACCTTCAAAACGGCGTCTGGATTATGGAAACATCAACAAAAATGTTGTAAACTCATTATTCAAGATACTTCTACTGAAATAACAGACGTGAATTCCGAAATATCGAAACTAGATATTCTAACAATACTCAAACAAAATCAAGAATTACTCACAAGTAACCAAGAATTCAAGCAACTCATGCTTGACCAATCTAAGCAAATCCAAGAACAACAAGACGAAAACCAACAATTGCAAAAACAGCTTATTGAAGCTGTTAAAGTAAGCGGTTCGCATATCGAGAACCAAACTATCAACAATAATCAGAAGTTCAATCTGAATTTTTTCTTGAATGAACAATGCAAAGATGCAATCAATATGTCTGACTTCATCGAAAATATGGAATTGAACATAGAGGACCTGACCGAAACAGGCCGGTTGGGTTATGTAGGGGGCATTTCTCGAATTTTAGTCAACAAATTACAAGAATTGGACATATATAAGCGTCCTCTTCATTGTACCGATATGAAACGTGAGACATTGTACATCAAAGAAAACGATGAATGGTCAAAAGAGAACAACTCGAAGGATAAAATGTCGAGCCTTATATGCAAGGTCGCCAACAAAAACTGTAGAAATTTGAATAAATGGACGGATAACCATCCAGAATATCAAGTATTCGACTCAATTGATAATATGGAATATATTCGCTTGACTCAAGCAGTGCTGGGAGGGTTAGGAGAACATGAATGTAAGCAATTCAAATACAAAATCATTCGCGGTGTGATCAAAGAAGTCATGGTGAACAAGATCTAAAACATGTGTTTTTTTGAATTCCAACTCTCTGAAGATTTTTTCATTTTTGGACATTTTAAAAATGTCCACTTTTCATTTTTTCAAAAAAGTGTTTGAATCTGAAGTTTTTGAAAAACGCGTTCAAAGCATAATGCTGTAATTTAGTTTTTTTTAAAAAATAAGTGACTGCATAAAAAAAAAGTATATTTCGTAAAAAACTGATTTAGGAACTTTTTTCTGTTAACAATATATTAACAAATGTTAACAAAAAAAGTTCCAAAAAGTTCCAAAAATTATGAATGTACCCTATGCGCATACAAAACGGTAAGAAAAAGTCAATTTGACCGACATTTATTGACTGCAAAACATCACCAGTTAACATCGTTAACAGAAAAAGTTCCAAAAAGTTCCAAAAGCAGTTTCATATGTGAATATTGTGATAAAGAGTATAAGTCTCGTGTGGGATTATGGAAACATAAACAATTATGCAGTGATGAAATTGACGTGCAACCAACCATAACAAACACTCCATTAAAACAACCGAATCTCGCATCTAACCCGATAATAGAGTTGATAAAACAAAACCAAGAATTCAAAGAACTCATTCTCGAGCAAAACAAACAAATCGTGGAATTAGCACAAAAACCAACCACCACGAATAATCACACGATAAATCATAACCAAAAATTCAATTTGAACGTATTTTTGAACGAGCAATGTAAGGATGCGATTAATATGTCGGATTTTTTAGAAAATATGGAATTAAATATGGAAGATTTGACTGAAACCGGTCGTTTGGGTTATGTAAATGGAATTTCTCGTATTTTAGTGAACAAACTTAGAGAATTAGATACCTATAAGCGCCCTCTTCATTGTACAGATTTGAAACGTGAAACATTATATATCAAAGAAAACGACGAATGGTCGCGAGAAAATGATTCTAAGGAAGCATTAAAGGGGTTGGTAAATAAAGTAGCGAATAAAAATTGTAAAAATATTGAACAATGGCGAGATGAACATCCAGAATACCAAATATTTGATTCTCCTCATAATGTCGAATATATGAAATTATGCAATATTATTTTGGGAGGACTGGGAGAACAAGAGAACAAACAATTTCGAGATAAAATCGTACGTAGTGTGATAAAAGAGGTCTTAGTAAACAAAATCTAAGTAAGTCCAAATAACATTTGTGAAAGTATTTAAACAATTATCTTCAATATAACATATTACCACAAGTGATGATTATGAGAATTATATACGTTGCGTTGTTTGCTGTGATGGCAAGTGCTTCCGCTGAAGATAGAAGAGATAGATTTCAAGATTGGGTGAAGCGGTTTGAAATGATTTTTACCAACAATGACCATATGAAGAATGCGTTTACAAACTGGTTGTCGAACGACGACCATATTACGAATGTGAACGACCGTAATTTGTCGTATGCGTTGGCCCATAACCAGTTTTCAGGTATGAACAGTGACGAGTTTAGTGAGTATCTGGGTTATTCTGGAGAGGTCGTAAGTTCTTCGCGTTCTTTGAGATTTCGTCCAGATGCCTTTCAGAACAAAGTGGAACGTGCGAAGTGTTTGATTGATTGTACAAAAAACCTCGATAATGAATGCACCAAGGATACTCTCAGCTGCATCCATGGATGCAAGGACACCGATACAGTTATGCTTGATGATTCGATTGATTGGGTAACCAAAGGAGCGGTGACCGATGTGAAGAATCAGGGTCAGTGTGGTTCTTGTTGGAGTTTTTCTACTACGGGTGCGCTAGAGGGAGCGAACTTTGTAGAGCATGGCGAGTTGATTTCACTTTCCGAGCAGCAGCTGGTAGATTGTGATAATTTCCATAACGGTGGAAAGGACCACGGATGCAACGGCGGTCTTATGGATAATGCGTTTTCTTGGATCGAGAAGAATGGCGGTTTGTGTCAGGAAGCATCTTACCCTTATATCTCCGGAACGACGAAGACGCCTGGAACTTGTATGTCAGATTGTGATGCAGTTCCTGGAACCATTATTACCAGTTATTATGATGTGCCTGCAAACTCCGATGATGATATGATGGATGCTCTAAATCAGCAGCCCGTCGCCATTGCCATCCAAGCAGACCAGAAAGACTTTCAACTTTACAGTTCTGGCGTGTTTACTGGTGATTGTGGAACTCAACTTGACCACGGCGTTCTAGTGGTTGGATATGGTTCCATGGATGGGACTGATTATTACAGAGTCAAGAATTCTTGGGGAACTACCTGGGGAAAAGATGGATACATCTACCTTGGACGTGGTTCTGACTACAATAATGGAGCGGGACAGTGCGGTATGCTTATGCAGGGAAGTTACCCGATAGTTGCGTAAAAAATTGAACAAAATTCAGATAAACTTTGAATAGCAGTGAAAACAAAAAACAAACAAAAAACAAACAAACAAAAAACAAACAAACAAAAAACAAAAAACAAACAAGAATGGATGTAAAGACGCAATTAAAGCACATATCCGTATTATCAGATGCTATGAGTAATATACATGTGAAACATATGACTATTACAGAATGTTTTCAATTACGTAAGCTAGCTGGTATCATACTCACAGATAACACGAATACACGTCATAATAGTATAAACGACAATCTTGAAAATTACACAGAAAAAGAAAAAGATGCTTTACTCGATTGGTTAGTTACACAAATGGAAGAATTCGATGACGCATATAGTCGTAATGAATATCTTGATAGATTGGCTACAAAATACTTAGTTAAAAAACTGCATGATTATAAGGCAAATCACGATTAAAATAAACAAAAAATAATATTACACATAAGATGCAATATTATTTTTTTTGGACGGTCGAGACAATGTTCTCATTAGTATTAAACTGCTAAATCAGATTTAGAATGTCTTACTGGGAATGGCCTCACTATCTAACTTATACCAGTGATCCTCAACGTAATCAATTGAAGTAAAGTAATCAACAAACTGATCTCCATTGTACTTGAATTTCACCACTACAAACGGTTTGGTATCGTTACCATCAGCATCCTTGTAAGAAGCGGTAAAACTAATACTGAGAATCTCACGCTTATCGATTGTACCGTGTTCATCAGCCGCCAGAGTGGAACCGTCAGCCGCGGTATAAATGGTGATTAACGCACGTTTTCCTTGTTTAAGAATATCCTGAATTGATGTATCTAGAGCAGAATAATTTTCACTATTTAAAGCGATAGGTGTAGACATAATTATATATTGGTAGTATATAATTGTAGAGCAATTAATACGTATGAATAAATATCCCAAGCGTTATATTCCTAAACATTTATCTGCAAAAGATAAGAGTTATCAATTAAGGCAGCTGAATAAATCAAAAAAAATGTATAAAAAAGGTAGATATTTTCAAAGACCGAAAGTAAAATCGTTTCGGTCCAAACCATCTAGACATGTTGAAAATGCTAAAGAGTTGTATAAGATAGATTCTGTAGTTCCTTCAAAAAACTTGGCAAACGCTACTAAATGCTCAATGGAGACTCTGGAAAAAATCGCAAACAAAGGACGTGGCGCGTACTATTCAAGTGGGTCTAGACCAAATCAGAGCGCAGAATCTTGGGCAATTGCCCGTTTAGCAAGTGCGATTACTGGTGGAAATTCTAGTATTGTGGATTATCATCTTCTCCAAGATGGATGTAAAAATAACAGTAAGGCATTGAAAATGGCTAAAAAAACATGTAAAAAACAAAACAAATGCAAAAACAAAACGCGAAAAATATAACTTTCCAAAAGAAAATATAAAAACAAACGCAGTGAATTACATATATATCTTTACAAATGAACGAGGAAAATAATGTATTGACTATAAAAACTGTTCAAATTCAGCCAATACGTAATATGATTACTGCTATTAAAGACATATTGACGGATGCGACAATTACATTTACAAAGGAAGGTATGAAAATTATTAATTTCGATAAAACTCATACTATTTTGGTAAATGTGTCTTTACATGCAAATCGGTTTGAAAGATACAACTGTATACCCGATAAAATTATTGTATGTGCGAATACGCTTCATTTATTCAAAGTGATTTCTACTATGTCGAACGACGATACCCTATCTATTTATATTGACAAAGCGGATTACCATGATGGAATCGTTTCTCATTTGGGACTTCAATATGATAATGGAGACATCAAACAATGTTATAGTCAGAAGTTGCGGTTGATTGAACCAGATACAGAGGAAATGCAAGTTCCTGATGTAGAATATTCGACAGCGATTAATATGCCTTCTTCTGATTTCCAAAAGATTATTCGAGATCTCAATGGTATTTCGGACCGTATTGAAATTAAATCGGTTGGCAATGACCTTATTTTTTCATGCGAAGGCGGTTTTGCCAGTTCTCGAATTTTCCGGTCGGAATCAGATGGAAATATGAACTTTATTCAGAAGAATGATGCGTCGGTTGTGTTCCAAGGTGAGTTTTCATTAAAAAGTCTAAGTCATTTTATTAAATGTACACCATTATGTAGTCATTTGGAAATTTATCTTGGAAACGATTTGCCTCTTATTGTTAAGTATGATGTAGCTTCACTTGGAGAAATCAAATTATGCTTGGTCCCATTGCCTCCTGCGTAAACATGTTAAATAATAATTAGTTTATGCTCATTTGTGACGACTTGTCCGATTACGTGCGTTTTTACAACATTCGTGAGTCGAGTATAACATATTTCCACATTCTTACTTGATTTAAATTTTGAATGCTCTTTGCAGCATAAAGCACCTTGTGTAACTATTTTTGATATCTGATTGCGATTATATTTTTTATCAACTGACATTCTCGCGATTACATGACAAGAAGATTCTTTATGAACATGAAACCATAAATCGAATGGTCTGCACATATCGATCATGTCGAAATTATCTTGTGCGTTTTCACCAATATAAAATTCGAGTTCACCGTTGATGGCTGGAATAAATATAGTCTTTGTAATCATAATGATATTGTATATGTATAATTACAATATCATCTACTCATTCAATTTTGTATCAAAACTCCGGTTGATGAGCTTTGAATAGACATCCGTGTTTTGGTAAATTTGGAATGTCCACAATCATATCCGGGTCTTGATATTCACACACAGAAAGCCATATTTTGATAATACAGAAGTTTTTCTTAGGAGATATAGTAATACCGTTGACATATTGATTAGAATCTTTATTTGTACATAACGATTCTCCACAAAGCAAATAAAATAAATGTTTCCAAATATCGGGTACAAGTTTATTCGATATTTTGTATGAAAAACTACCACCTTCCCTGTTTTTTGGGTCTTCCCACATTGGAGAAATTCCATCTCGCATTACAAACAACATGCAGTTTTTTACAACGTTTTCTGTGAGTTTTTCATTAACACGTACTACATTTTCAAGTGTATCGATGGAACTCGCTACTGTAGAGTAGCTTGATAAATCCCATTTTGTATTGTTTGGTAAATGATAATATAAATTCCATTTACCATTCAGATTATGGTGGGTAGGATGACGCACAGTATCCATATATTATATATTTACCCTTAGAATAATAGCAACAATAATCTTTATATTTATTCTGTTATTCTATTTCTTCTTCTTTGATTTCTTCTTCTTTGACTTCTTCTTCTTTGACTTCTTCTTCTTTGACTTCTTCTTCTTTGACTTCTTCTTCTTTGATTTCTTCTTCTTTGATTTCTTCTTCTTTGATTTCTTCTTCTTTGACTTCTTCTTCTTTGATTTCTTCTTCTTTGACTTCTTCTTTTGTTTTTTTGTTGGACATATCTATTATAGACCATCCATCTTCAGTCAATAATCCATATTGATTACTGTTTAATGCCAACATATTCATATCGTTATCGATAATATCTAATGTGTATCTGTCATCAAATACATATGATAACGGCTGATATTCTAAATATCGTTTCACAAACATAGGCGTAAACACCACATTACCTATCTCATACATAGTTTCGGGAAATTCCATTGCTATCGACGTTTCCATCTCAGGATGTTTGTATGATACACTTAAGAATACATGTTTTGAGGATTTGTGATAAAATTTGTCGTGCTTATGTAGGATGGAGCGCACTATGTATCGGTCACCATCTTTCATTACCACTATAGCATCTACAACATGCATCAAACTAACAATAAGTGACTGCAAAATGTTATAAAAATACATAAATCCAGTTTCGATTTTTTCATTATAAGAACAATCCGGATTCAAGTCAGTAGACATCATCTGATAATTTTCAATATGAATAAACCGGTTTCCTTTGAATAAATGATTATTTTTGATTAACACGTGGGTAGATACCCAATGTTTTTGAAACGGCTCTACCTTATAACTCTCTACGAAACCTCTGAATAGTTTACTGTAATGTACAGTCAGGTCAGATATATCGCGAACAATTGGGAAATTCGTATATGCATATTGATACCCATCGCATATATACATTTGCGTAGTCACGTAGACATCAAACATTTTTAACAAACATGACGATACTTTTTCATTTGTGCTTAGATGGTCATACATGTTTGAAACATATGTGCGTACCAAAATATTACCGACAGTAAAGACTGTATTTATTCCTGTTAACGTCTTCTGAATAAATTCCATATAAAAAATAATAACGAATATTCATTTATATTATTTCATCAATGAATAAAATAAGAAAATATCCACATAGTATAAATATAAAAGATAGTTATGTTTGAAAGAGGGTTATTTGTATTTCGTCGCGATTTGCGCGTAGTGGATAATATAGGATTAAATCAAGCATGGAAACAATGTAAGAAAGTGTATGTATGTTTTATTTTTACACCCGAACAAGTCGTAAATAACCAATTCAAATCAAATAATGCTGTTCAATTCATGATAGAAAGTTTAGATGAATTACGAAAACAAGTCAGGTCAAAAGGAGGCGAATTGTATACTTTTTATGGAAAACAAGACAAAGTGATTTCCAATCTAATAGAAGAACTGAATATCGATTCTATATTTTTTAACAAAGATTATAGCCCATATGCGTTGAAACGAGATAACGCAATCCAGAACGTATGTAACCAAACAGACGTCGAATGCAATATACACGAAGACTATTATTTGTATGAACCCGGAACAGTGATTACAACCACGGGAGATGCTTATAAAAAATATACCCCTTTTTACCGGACTGTCATCGACCTACCAGTTTCACCTGTAGAAAAAGAAGTAAACAAGTCTATTTCAAAAACAACTAAGAAACTATCGAATACAATCTCGTTATCGGACGCGTTTAATCGTTTTACTAAGATAAATAAAGATATATTGGTCCATGGAGGGAGAACAAATGGAGTCAAGTTTCTACAAAATGCGGTGGAACAACAAAAAGAGTATATAAATACACGTGATTTCTTCGAAGGAAAAAAGAAAACATCCCATTTATCGGCGTATATCAAATTTGGATGTGTTTCTATTCGTGAAGTGTATTTTGCATTTAAAAAGAGATACGGAAAAGAACACGGTTTGATTAGTGAACTGATTTGGCGTGAATTTTTTGCACACGTTTTATACGCGTATCCAGAAGTAGTCGGTCAATCTTATCAAGAAAAGTATAGATGCGTTGATTGGTCAAAGAACCAACAGCATATACAAAAATGGAAAGACGGAAAAACTGGTATTCCATTAGTAGATGCTGCTATGAGAGAAATGAATACAACCGGATATATGCATAATAGGGGACGAATGACCGCGGCGAGTGTGCTAATTAAAACCCTACTGATTGATTGGCAAGTTGGCGAAAAATACTTTGCACAGAAACTGACCGATTATGATATTGCATCAAATAACGGAAACTGGCAGGGAATCAGTGGAACTGGCGTTGATATGAAACCCTATTTCCGCGACATGAATCCTTGGATTCAAAGTAAGAAATTCGACGAAAACGCAGAATATATCAAGAAATGGATACCCGAACTGCGTGATGTCCCAGCAAAAGATATTCATTTATGGTATGAAAAATGTAAGGAAGTACAGCACAAAGATATTTCGTATCCTTGTCCTATTGTAGATTATTCAAAACAAAAAGAAAAAATGATGTCTATGTACAAAAACGCCAAACATAACGAGTGTGATTAATATACAGTCATCTTCTCATGACCAAACCGCAGTTTGAGGTCAACGTAAATACCATCAATGACACCAGCATCAATCAAGTTACGAATGAAGGAGACATCTTCACTTGTACCCTCCCAAATAGATTGACCCTCCGGACCCTTCTTTTCAAATTTGGTAATGTCGCGGAAAAACCAAGGGTATTTCACACGGTCATCCTCAAGAATTCCATATGGAATCGCCATACAACCCATTCCTGCGTAACCACACTTAACCACGTATTTTTCGGGGGCATCAGTTTTCACGAGTTCCTCGGCGTCCTTCGTACCTATAAACTGAAAATGTCCGTTCTTTACATAAAACTCTTCGTCCCACTTTTCGATACATGCCATTTGCTGTCCTCCGTCCATCGCATACGTACCAGAAACTATTTTATTTTTATTTGCCAGACATCTTTTAATGAGTACATGAAGCATATCACCAGAAAATACCATATCGCTATCCAAAAAGAAGATAACATCGTATTTCAACTCTCCGTCGAAAGGCTTCTGATCGGGTCCTCGCATAACATCTGCCCCCAAACAAAGAGTGCGGGCAAAATTTACCTGCGAACTATATGCGTTCGCAAGAGCAATATCGTAATGCTCCGCCAAAGACATGACCGCACCCGTCCAGCATTTCAAAAAACGTCCGGAAAAGTTATTTCCTGGAATACACACTACCACAGTGGGCTTCTTTTTCTCAGCGGAGGCGTCAACCAATTTATTCCCCATAGCACTATCCATAAAGTAATAACTAATAGTAAGGTTATTATTTTATATTTGTTTATAAATGTATTTACAGGTCAAGTGAGATAATATTCTTCTCTGAACCGTTTTTACGTTTGTTCTTCTTCGGCATATTGTTATTTTGAATATCCTTCAACGAAGAAATGGACATAAGGGAATCATCGTCTCTTTTCGGCTCACTGTGAATGTTCACCGTGCGCGTTTTCAATCCAGACAAGATATTATCAATATCGGGGTTTTGTGGTCCCTTCATCTCCTGGCGCTTAGGTTGACTGGGTGTTTGTTTAAGTTCACTCGCGGGTTCTAGTCTTACACCGTCTTCTTTAAACATAGCACCTCTACTGGCATTGATATCTGGACGATTGTTCGGAGCAGTTCCACTCATTCCTGGTCTAGGAGGAGGAGGAATATTTTGAGTTTTCATTGGTGCCGGAGGAGGAGCTCCAGTAGGACGACTGTTGTCTTGCATGAAGTTGTTGGCCATAGAAAATCCAGGAGATTCTTGAGACATACTATTTACAGTTGCGTTGGTAAACATCTTCATTAACTCAGGACTCTGTTTGATCACATCATTAAATGCTGGTGTAGCGGTAGAAAGGGCTTTGTTTGAAAAATTCAATACAGCAGCACTAAAACCTAGACGTAACATCAATGAAATCTCTGGTGCCATTTTACCCCCCTTATATTTATCGTGTAGCTCAGCAAAAATATCTTCGTAACTGTCCAAGTCCTCGCTAACTTGTTCACCCCAACCATCCAGGTTCAAATCAAATGGATTGAAAATCGCATTTCCATATTCAAGAGAATTAATCGCGGTCATAAACCACCATCCTTGAAGTTTGATACTATCTTTTCGTCGTTTCTCTTCCATTGCGCCTTCATATTCATCTTCAATTTCATCAAACGATGATTCCATGGTGAAATTACCTGAATCTTTCAACATACCTTTGTCTTTCCACTCGTCTAACTTCTTCAACATGAGACGCTTCTTCCTTCGCTTTTCACGCTCACTCAAGTTGGTAGATGGTCTAAACTCCTGGTTTGTTGGAACTTCATTTGCTTTCATGAACCCATCCCAGGTCTTAGTAGAACCCATCATACCAGACGTTGCTTCCCCTAAATTCGCTTCATTCAAATCGTCCAATGGTACTCCAGGTAACCCTGATGTATCTTCTTTCACAACACTCGGTGTATTATTGGAACCGAAATAACCAGAAAACATATTTCCACTGTCTCCCTTTGTTTCGGCATCATTATTTCCAGAAAGTTCATTTAATTCATTTTCCAGATCATCCAATTCTCCTAAATCTAAATTCGCAATATTGGTAGTCTTCTTTTTGTCATTCATTAGTAATTCAATTCCACCACCGAAATTTACGGAAGGGGTATTTTCCTGTCGCTTTAGGTCCAAACTAATGGGTTCGAGATTTGACGATCCAATATCAATAACTTCTTCCATGTCTTATGTTAATGAAACACTATTTATTTTTAAATCATCCGCATAAGTTATTATATTTCGATTTTTGAAGTACCATAAACCTTGCAAGAAAGCATCTGCTAAGTCATCTTGTTTATCTTTCTGTAAGGCATTCGACCAATTCTGAAAATTCAATTCAATAATACGAGAACAATAATAGATACTATCCTTTTTATGTTCTTTATAATTGGGGTTTTGTATAACTGCTCCAGTGGGGTTATTTTTTTTGGGACTATGGTTGTTTATATCTGGGAACTGTTTCAATTTGTTTGCAGATGAGATAAATTCAATGGTGCAGTTATCATTTCTCATAATGAAATACTGAGCAAGCATACCTTGAATGGTCTTCATTCTATTTGCAATAGGAGATATTTGATTTTCAATAATTATATGTGTAACCTCGGGTAAAATACTCACTTTATCTAATAAGTGTTTCATTGCTTTTCCTACTACGACTAGATCGACTTGCGATGCGTTTTTGGTTTTCTTATACGTGATTTTATCCAAACAATTTTGTTCTAAATATGCTTGTACTTCATTTAACATAATGGTTTTGCTACGTTTTGTATCTTTGTCTAAAAATAAAAAATGTCGATTTCCCCATTTGAGAACATCGTCGACTTTTTGCTTTTTAATGTGTGTAAACTGATTTTCTTTTATAGGCAATAAAAATTTACTTGATTTTGCGTGGGTTTCGCAATAACAGTTATTTTCTTTTCTATATTTTGCGTTTTTTCCACATATTTTATTTGATTGTTTTCGACTATTCACCGTTGCATTGCAAGTTTCTTTTACGACAGTATTCTCTTCGTTTAAATTCAATACTTTCCAATCCAGAATGTCTATACCACTAGAGCAATCGAATATGCAATATGCCATGTTTTTGATACCAACATCAAAGCTGATTGTTTTCATTCGTAACTGTATGAATAAAAATATATATTTTTGTATATATTTTTGTTAAAATGATAAATTTATCTGCGCAATAATTCATCTTGTGTTATCACAGGCGAAATCTGACGACTATCAAGTTGTTCTCTGGATAAGTAAGTGGTTTTCAAGTCACTCTCAACATGACCAGTCGGTTTGGTCTCATCCAATACACTTTTAAAGGAATAAGGATAGTTGGAAAATCCTTGGACCTCGTTAGATTGAATATTGGGCTGTTGAGAACTCTTCAAGTTATAACCAGTGTCGTTAGCGGACTCAGCAAACTCTTTTGTCATCATATTATCAGCATTCTTAGTTAAATATTGACGATATTCCCAATTGGACTTGATATTGTTTTGTTCCTTGTTCTCTTTATTCATGTGAGATTCAGGTTGCCACGAGGACACGACGGAACGGCCATCGTTCATCATGGGAGGAAAATTGCTGTATTGGTTGTTTGTAGAGTATCCATCATACGAGAGTTGTTTGACTTCTTTTTTGGATTCTTGCTTATTTGCTTTGAAAAACGAAAACATTATTATAATAAAAGATGATATTTTCTTGTATCAAAATAACTCTATTCTAATTCTTTTAATAAATCCAACAATTCCGTCTTTTTTAGCTTGCTTGGATTTGTGCTTAAACCTTTATCGATGACCAGGGCTTTCAACGCTGAATTTGTCATCGACTTATATGCATCCATATTCGATTCATCATATTCATGTACTTCATCGTTTTCTAAAGTAGTTTCCACCTTATCAATTTTGATAGAATTGTTATCGTCGATATCTAACAATAATGATTGCATTGTATCGGGTGAAGGAGATTCCTCGGGATTGATTTCATTCTCTAATTCTACAACCCGATTTTCGGGTTCTAATTCTTCTTCTAAATCTTCTTCAGATGAATAACTCGATTCATCATCGGTTTCATATTCACTTTCTTCGTCTTCTTGTCTAGAATGGTCGTTATAAACTTCTTCATTTGTACTAGTGGTAATATTCACCGGAACACCACCTCCCAGAGTGATATTTTGTTGACGTCGCAATAAATTTAGTTCTTGTACAATATTGTTCATAATTTCAAACATCGTATCGCATCGCTGTTCCATAGTGGTAACTCTGTTCTTAAAATGATAAACCACAAGTAAAATGAGTAAAAAGGTGACTACTAATCCTAAATAAAATACTGAATCCATCATGTTCATTAAAGTCATTTAATATACAAAAATAAAAATAAACTACAAAGCAAACGAAAAATAAAAAAGTTTGTATAATATATAAATGGAAGCAATAAATACCACCGCCCCTAAACTGAATCTATTAGATGGACGATACAATAATCATGTGTTGTCCATAGTCTTGATGGTTTTAATTATATTTTCACTTTTAGGAGTAAATATTCTTAATATTTTCGGAGACTTGTTACAAACCATCGTTGACCTATTTGGTCCATTCATTAAGCAAATAATATCTCTGATTGCTTACACTGCTGGGTCAATTTTGAACCAGATAAGTAATCTTTTCACGGTTACTGGCACCGCTGGTGTAGAAATTGCCGGTGGAACCATTGATACCGTAGGCGACTTGCTTAAGGATGCTAGTGCTGGAAATTTGCCCGACCGCATTAATTTAGGTGAAACGATTAATCAGTCTTCAGCGCAAATGCAAGACCCAAGCACAGACAATACTACCAATCCTATTCAAAATGCGATCACATCTCGCAAAGCGCAGTGGTGTTTGGTTGGCGAATTCGAGGGAAAGCGTGGATGTGTTCAGGTTGGCGAACAAGATAAATGCCTGTCTAATCAACTGTATCCCAGTTTTCAAACTTGTTTGAACCCTACTATGACTCAGAACAAACACCCTCTTAAGGGCGAAGCCACAAAGGTAGAGTAAGTACATTACATAAAAAACATCAGTATTCCGAAATATTCATGTTTTATTTTTATTTATCCAGGTCTAAGCTGTTTGCGTGTATTTATTTCTAGTCTTTCGTAGTTTATAAAATGGCACGACTTCTTGACCGGGTCGCAACAATATATCGTTCTTCCATTCGCAATTTATGATGAAATTTCCATTTGGCATTTCAATAGAGCCCATACCGTTTTTTTGTCCGCGATTCCATGTAGTTTCAATAATCATGCCATCTTCGCAATAGTGCGTTCCTGCACCATGCCACATATTGTCTTTCCATTCACCATCATAAATACGTGAACTTGAAGAATAATCTTGACCCTTACCTGTCTTTGACCCATGATACCAATACCCTGAATAGATCATAATATCATTTTCATATTGGTCTCCTAGTCCATATTGAAGACCATCTACCCAGTCACCTTCATATACTAAATCGCCGTTCTCGTCATATTCTTTACCAAAACCACTATAACGATGTTTCAACATAGTACCCTCATATTGTTTGTTTCCGTTTTCGTGATACAACACACATTTACCAGTATACTCTCCATTCTCTGTAAATTTTCCTTCGTATATCAATACATCATTTTTATATAGTTTTCCTTTCTTCGGCAGAACAAATACATTCGACCCAGTATTGAAATCGTATATACCATAACATTTGATATCTGTTGCTGTATTTACAATATTTACTTCTCCGGTAAAATGGAATGTAATATCTGGATAATCAGTTTCGTCAATATGTTCAATGTAAATATAGTCAACGCAAATACTGTAAGTCATAATGCTTCGTAAAATGCTGTAAGTATTTCCTAACAGAAATAATCATTGTATACAACATTCAATTTTATATGAAAGTTGATAACTATATAAATACATGAGTGCTTTATCAAACATAATATGGAGATAATAGATAATATTGATTACAGTGAGTTTCAAGGACAAATGATGGATGAAATTGAGGCTATGATGAAAGATATGATTCAAGTTCAAATATGCAACACTGATGCATATAAGAAATATACATTATACGAATGTATTTATGTAGACAATGTACCGGTAAAGATAACAAATAAGATGGCACTTGAGATTGAATGGTTGATTCATTATGTAAAAGAGACGCATTTGTATTTATATGAAGATTATCGTGACAATATGTTAGAAAAATTTGATAGAATTACTAGTTATTTACCTAAGTTATTTGAGTTATATGATGTATATATTGACGACGATGACTATTATGGTGACCGACATCTGTTCGAACCGATTGAAACACTGAAAAGTATCAAACAAATACTATCTCCGTTTCGCGATTGTGTAAATAGAGAACAATTTGACAATGAGTATATAGATTTGTGTGTTAAATTATTGGAGTACTACAAGTTTAATGCGAATTTTATGATATGTCGTTTACAAGAACTAGAGTTTGATTTAGAATATATGAAAGCAAACCCTGGGCGCATTGAAGGATATTAGTACATTTTTTAAGATTACGATATATAACTACCGTTCAATATAAACTCATTATATGATGCGTCTACTTGATTTGTTACACCACAATTTGTTTCAACTAATATGTTGTTCGAAGTTAGATTAAATACAACTCCATATTCTACATCGGTGAAATCATCACTATAACCGAAAGGGGTTTCTATTGAGATTTTTGGAAGTCCGGCGATGTCATACACAAAGCCGCGTTCTGTAAATACGTTTATATTAGATACTTGAACCGTTCCTCCGTGTACGACTGCTTGAAACGATACGTTAGATTGATTGAAAGAAGTATCTAATAACCGAACATTGAAGGAAGAATCCGTATATGATACATTGGGAACAAGCGTAGACCCCGTATTTGGATCAATAATATCACCATCATTATACAATACAGAAATATCGAATGGGTTTGTAGTGGACAGACTCAATGATAAGTCATATGTCGCATTAATCGCACCAGTAGAAAATCCACGTATAAATATTCCGTAAGGTATTTGAAAATTGTATGAATATTGTGGATTTTGTATGCCGTATTGTATACCTAGATTGAATATATTGCCGCTAGTGTTGTGTATTACGAATGTATTATTGTCAATATGGTGTCTCCATTCGTCAGTGTCCTCGTCGTTGACAAACGCGAGTGCTTCCACATTGTTCTTGTAATTATAGAGTGGAATGGAATCATCTTTGTATAACAACATAGATGGACCAGGAACATCCGAAGAACTGGTTGATGTATAGATAATTTCACTATTGTTACATTTAGTATCAACATTTGAAGTGATGGTCTTGTATGAATACACATTTTCACTGATATCCAATATTTCATTATACGTGTTCGTTACTTCTTGCACAATCTTTCCGGGGTAATTTGAATTTTGGTATTTCCCCGATAATATTTGAGCCATTTTCTGTTTTTTCGTTAAATTATTTCCTTTTGATGCTTGCGCGTTGCCGCTATATTGTAATATTTCTGCTTTTCTGCGCATATCTAACTGTTGTTTTGTATAGTTATTATACGGGGAAGTTTTTTCGAGACGTACAGGCGGTATTGTAAACAACATTTGCTTTCGTCTTTGTAAACATGTTCCACTTACGTCAACTGACATATTATATAATAAACAATACTATATAATATATGCATTTTTAGATTTATTCACCCTTGTGATAATACCAATAATTAGATAAATACGTAAAATAATCCGTATTTAGATTACCATCCTTTACTGTGAGATTCGGTCCCTTACGAACAATAGAGTTAATTTCAAATACGTTCAATGCCGAAGTGTAGTAACGCAAACTAGATAATTTTCCACTGAACCCTCCGTTTTGGCCTATATAAACGTCACTGTAGTTCTGTTTGGGGACATTATTTAATATCATACGCTTAGCCAAGACACCGTTTACATAAATATCCATTACTTGATTTTGCATACGAATTGCTAAATGAATCCATTTTTTAATAGGCATATTATCAATTACTACTGAAGTATTGGAATCGCCATATTTGACGGTATTCATCACTATATGAAGATTATTTGTTTTGGGTTCCAAATATACACCAGGCGCATTGTTAATAGTAGACAAATTAGTAACAGAATCAAACTTGCCGTCCCCCTTGCTGAATATATGTTGATATTTCTCATCTTGAACTCCTAAATCATTCAAATAGATCCAAGAAGACCACGTGAACTCAGCACCAGTGTCTTCATTGTTAGAGCGAAGAAGAGTGGTTGATTCACCTTGCTTCGGGTCTTGGCGAATAATCATTGCATTATTTCCATCAACCATTCCATTAATCAGATAAGGGTTCTCGGAAGGACCAAACAAGATACTCATCAATATTACGCCTAAATTGAGAAGAACTAACATACCAATCAATACAAGTATAATAAAAGCGAATTTTGCGATGATTGTATTGGATTGAAGAAACCCACTCGTTGCTTCTGGTACAGTAGCCGACTGTTTTGAAAATTCATTGAATGAATTGCTTAGTTGACTGGTTGTGTTTTGTAGTGTGTTACCGATGCTACTTATACCTTGTTGTAAATTTTCTTGGTTTGGTAATTTTTCCATAGCATTTGAGAAATTGTTTGTAATTTGATTACCCAAGCTGGATGTATTCCCTTGTGGAGCGTTCATATATATTGTTATAATATAATGATAAAAATTATAACCATACAATTATATTATTGATTCGATATAGCCTATTTATATATTTTAAATAATCGAAAAGCGGGATTGCTCTTGCTCATTCTTTAATATAGAAATATCTACACCATATGCAGTCAACATATTCAATAATCTATTGGAACCGTTTCCATCTAAATAAGTTTCCCATACAGTTTTTGGGTCCAATGGAGCAATCCATCTCTGGAAACTTGCCAAATAAGCATCGAATTTACCTTCCATATTACCAATCAAAATAGGTGTATCTTCACCAGGAGGCACCTTCGGCATAGTGTTCGTGCCAGTTTTGAAGAAACGTTGCGAACGAATTAATTTACCATCAACATACCCATCCACGAATTGGTTGTCTATACTGACCCCGATACATGTCCATTTCTGAAGAGGGAAATTGTCAGTGATAATCATGGTTTCTACGCTATCATCAGACATCACCATATCTAGTTTCAAGATGGGACCTGATTTGTCAAGATATAACTTCATGTTGTTATCCCTACTAAATATGGTTTTTTCCACATTATTGTCCCACGTGTTTACATACAACCACAAAGTATATCCATAACGAGAATTAGTGGGTTTTTGAATGGAAGTAAGAGGTGCCTGAGGTTGTCTTAAGTTTGCACTAGAACTAAGTTTGGAAGAACGGTTCGATAAGAAGTAATACAAAACATAAATCAATAAAATAATAATAACTCCTAAAACAATGACTGTTGTATTCATATTTATATATTTTATGGTTATAAAAAAATATACAAATTAGTCCATTCGTAAAAAGAATAGTTTCTTCAATTTATTCCAATCGACCATTACATTTGGAATCCATTTTGTTTCTACAGGAGGGTTCTTGTAGGCGAGTAAATTATATTCATTCAATATATTTCTCTTAGATAAAGGCATTTTGTAATAATTTACGTTGCATATCGCGCCATCCAATCCGTCTTTTTGACCAACTGTGATATTGTCATAAGGATTAAATTTGGGTTCTATATTATGTAATGGTACCGACTGTGCTAATTTTCCATTCATAAAGACATCTAAGTATTCAGACGAATAATTGAATACAAAATGGTTCCATTTTTGTTTGGTAATTTTCAGTTTGATTTTTTCTTGTTGTTTGCCATCGCGATTGCTGTAATAGATTACCAAATTATTTCTACCGTGGGGTTCATCATTCGCATTTTCATATACTACATGTGGAGCACCATTCGCATAATTCAATATATTTGTTTCTCCAGAATATGCTTTGTAGTTAGAACCCTGTTCGTTCAAATATACCCAAAAAGAGATAGCATAGTTATTACGATAAAGAGGAGTTGAGTCATTTTCGTCAATGTGTTCCATTCGTAATTGTTCACTTCCTGAAATCACATGTGAATCATCTAAAAATAGTGTTTCTGGTAATAATTTAATACCTTTTTTCATGAACAACGCTTTTACAATCTTTGGTAAATAAATATACAACAATATCAATACTAATTCAATGACAAACAGATAAAATACAGTGCTTGTTGTAGCGTTGAACTCTTTCTTGATGTAATTGACAAACTGTAATATGAGGCATGGGATATAAAATAAGAATTGCGCAATCAAACCGGGTAGTCCTTCAAAACGTTTGATGTATTCTCCCAAAAAATAGAATACGATTGATAATGACACAAAAAATAATAGTACGGATAAGATGGAAGATACATGACTGATTGTTCCTGTCGTTTGTTGTGAAAATTGGAAATAATAGTAAATTAGTAAACCACTAAATGCGATTAACGTTATATAATACAATGGTGTTGTTATCCAATTATTTACACTTTGGCCAGGTTGTAAAAATACATTCAATCCATATGCAACTAATAATATAACGGGTATTGCTAACCAAGCAGTGTCAATTGTCATCGACATTGAATAATCAGAAGTAAATAACATGAATACAATAAATATAGTCATAATTAAAATCATAAATCCGTGAGAAGCTATAGCATTTTTGACGACTGGTTGATTAGACGCCCCTTTTGCTTGTTCTGCTAACATTTTATTTGCTTGATCAATCGATGAAGAGACTGTTTTATTCAATTTACCAAATAATTGAAATCCTGTTTCTATATAATCGGGTTCTCTTGTTTCATTCATTTATAATGCTAATATATTATAAATGGATATTTTATTCAATTCGCCCTATTACAAGTTTTCCATCGCAGTTTTCTTTCCGTGACATTCTCGACATAAAGCAACTAAATTATCTACATGATTACCTCCACCGTGTTCTAATCTAACCACATGGTCCACTTCAAACCAAGCGCTTAACTGTGTCTTACAGTCATCACAAGACCAATTTTGTCTGGATGCTACGAATTTTTTCTTTGTTTCACTTACAGACCTTTTTGTTCCGGTTTTTCCCGAATTCATCATGCGTTGCTCTCCTTTGTATTCTGGTGGATTGGTTATCGGGATAATCGGGTTGGTGGATTTATCTTGAAAATAAGAATGCTTTGTCGTGAAATCAAGTATAGGGGAGATCATACTGGTTGTACTTTTATCTACAGGTAAGTATTTTATATAATCGTTTGATGTCATTAACATTTCACGTGCTCTAAGAGGATTATGTTTTACAACGTAATAGAAAAATAATGCGCCCAAAGCGACTCCGCCCATTTGGTAATATTTCTTCCAAGTCATCATTATTTTCACATATTTACCGTCAGTATAGATGTTTGCTATGATAAATCCAGCGATTAATAATATAACTAATTCTATTCTCATTTAACATACCATTAGATTTAATTTATCATGCTTATTTGTTGATTATTCACTATAATACTTATAAATCATTACAATTAGAAACAAAATGAATGCAAAATGAATGTATCTGGATTTGAATCGAATATTATCTAAAAATGATATTTTCTTGGGTTTGTATTGTTCTCGGTACATGTCCAATGCGTTCGCTAGCGATACTTCTTCTTTTCCTAACATTACATTGTATTTATTGTGTACAAAATGCATCCAGCGCACTAATGAATCGCGATTATCTAAATAAGGTGAGACCGGATATTTGTCTAGTATTTCACTAAATTTGTTTCCCATTTCCTCGTTCGGTATAAATAGCGGCATATTGGTTAATAATTCATAGTATTTCTTTTTAGTTACCTCATTTGGTGTTAATGGGTAGAACTCAGCAATAGTATGTAAGAAAAACCAATAATGAGGTCCCCACGTGTCAGCATCGAAATTCATAAATTACAATATATATAAAGATTACTTTTTTATACTACTGAGATAACCCAAACGTTCTTTATTTTTAATGAGTTCAGATAATTATTGCAATAATTGTGGAAAAGACGGACATTCTTATAGCCAATGCAAAATGCCTATTACAAGTGTAGGTGTGATTGCTTATCGTATTCATAATAACCAAAAAGAATATTTAATGATACGCAGAAAAGATACGCTGGGATTTATTGATTTTATGAGGGGAAAATATTCAGTAAACAATAAGGACTATATAATGAATATGTTAAAACAGATGACACAAGACGAAAAAGAAAATTTGGATACATTGAGTTTTGATGATTTATGGTTATCTGTTTGGGGTAGTCATCGATTGTCGAATCAATACAAACAGGAAGAAAGTATATCTAAAAACAAATTTCAATCCATGAAAGATGGAATTTACAACAAGCAACAATTCTATAATTTACATATATTAATTGAGGAAAGTAAACAATATACTTTATGGAAGGAGCCCGAATGGGGATTTCCCAAAGGACGTCGCAATTTCCAAGAAAAAGATTTCGATTGTGCGTTACGAGAATTCAAAGAAGAAACCGGTGTCCCTGTTGATTATTTACATAGTATTCAAAATATTTTCCCATTTGAAGAAAACTTTACAGGTTCGAATTATAAATCATACAAACATAAATATTACATTACTTATATGGATTATGAGAAAACGATTATACCATATAAATATGATAAGATGGAGGTAAGTAAAATAGAGTGGAAAACCTTAGAACAATGCATTCAATGTATTCGTCCTTACAATTTAGAGAAACAGAACATGTTGACGAATTTAGATAATATGCTAACTTATCACAAACCAGTATTATTTTATTAAAAAACAACAGAAATATATGTTTATTCTATATACATATATTTACCATTCATGCCACGAAATACAAAAAAAGTGAAATCCAATGAGTCTAAGCGTGTGTCTAAAAAGAAGAAATCTATCGAAAAAATCGCAGAAATTCAACCAATGGATGTAAGTGATCGAAATTTGTTAGTTGATGCTGCTTTGAATGAAATAGCAACAGCATTGGATGAGCGCAGCAAACCGACAGAACAAAAAGAAGACGACAAGAAAAATCAAAGATGTCCTAAGGGACATCGTCGCAACAAAACGACTGGTGAATGTGAACCAATTGAAAAGAAACCGCGTAAGTTAATCGAAGGTTGTAATTATGAATATAAAATGGAAACACCTGTAGAAATTGCTCGTGGAGATGAATTGAGAAAAAAAACGATTAAAGAATTGCGAACCAAATTGATTGTTATGCTAGGCATTGATGACCCAAAAACAGAAAGTGTCTTGGGTGCACGTCTTAAACCACAATTTATTAATTGGATTGTGTGCCTAGAAAAGAAACGAGGATTATTAGAACCCGAAGAAGAAGAGGTCGAAGAGGACGAAAAAGAGGACGAAAAAGAGGACGAAAAAGAGGTCGAAGAAGATGACGAAGATGACGAAGATGACGAAGATGACGAAGATGACGAAGATGACGAAGAAGACGAAGATGACGAAGATGACGAA
>Ga0209223_10001593_pt1 | contig 24378 bp, 18 predicted proteins | sample COG_06_FD_184750 | JGI IMG/M metagenome (GOLD analysis project Ga0209223, IMG submission 184750) | Pelagic Microbial community sample from North Sea - COGITO 998_met_06 (SPAdes) (version 2) | ecosystem: Environmental > Aquatic > Marine > Neritic zone/Coastal water | place: Helgoland, sampling...
CGTGTCTTAAGACAAAGTACCATTGGCGCTGAAAGGCTTGACTGCCGAGTTCGGAATGGGATCGGGTATTACACTTTCGCAATAATCACCAGGCAAGTACTGATACTAAAAAATTTAAATAATGTAAAGGTTAATTAATTTATTTTTTTCTATTAACTTTATAATATTTAAGTTCATTAGTGATAAAAACATAAAATACTCCAAATAATAAACCAATTATTATAGCTAACGATAACATTTGGTTAAAATTATCGTTATCAATAACTTTAGTTGCTAAAACATTTATTGATGAAGAATTAAATTTATTACCATCTCCTAAAGGGCTTAATTGCAGAGCCTCTTTAAGTAGGTCTATACTATCTAGTCTGTTTTCAATTCTTTCTATAGTTTTATCCTGCTTAAGATCTCTAAAAGATTTTTCTAACAAGACCAAGTCTGTAATAAAAGCTTTTTTATCAATACGAGTAGTTATTAAATCTATCTCTTTATTAATTGCCTTAAAGCCTCTATAATAAAAAGGAGTGTTTGTCTTAATATTTGTCAGTATTCCACTTTGAGTAGGGAATGTTTGTGTTTCAAATGTGCTATTCGAAATTCCTAATTCTTGAGCTATTTCAGACTGTTCTCTTAAATATGCTAGTCTATCAGAAATATTACGCTCATAATCATCCAAAAGATTATTAATTCTGACTGATAAATCTTCAAGTTTATTCTCTTTTTCCAATTTTAAATTAGTAATCACATATTCTTTTAAACTTTTAGAAACATCCAATATTCTATTAAAATCTTCTAATAAAGATTGTTTTACAAGTTGATTTGCTAATTCGTCTACATAGATCAAAGCATTTTGCCATTTTTCAATATCATCAATTTTAAAATTTATAGAATGATAAGATATTTCCGAATTTCCTTTTTTATTCTTTGAAGCAGAGGGTGTTAAAATCTTAATTGATGAAGCTAGTTTAATAATTGCTTCATTATATATTTGCTCATCACTATATTGGCTGGCATCTAATATATTAAATTTACGTATTGCATCCTCAAATAATGTTTTTTCTTCAAGAATTTCAAGATATAAATTTAAAAGTTTAGATTTTGTAATATTTTGAAAATTCAAATTATTTTGAATATAATTTTTATTTTCATTTTCGTTTTCAGCTAAAATATTTTTTTTCCATTTATCAGCCTCAGCTTCAGTAAGTTTAATAACATTATTTAAAATAATATATTTATTTATTACTAATGTGCTAATAGGTTTAATTTTAGTTACAGCAAGAAGATTTTTTGACTTGGTTGATTGATAACTTGTCATAGCTATAATTGAAATAACTACTGCAACTGCGATCTTCCACTTGCCCTTCCAAACTATTTGTATAAGTTCAATAAAATTTACTTCATTATTATATGTTTGAATATTTTTTACCATTAAAACATTTAATATATCAGTTTAAGTTTAATTTAAATAAAAATATTAAATAAATAATTTAACATATATATTTTTTTACTTTTTTTTATAATAAATTGATTGAAGAAAGAAACCTACTGGTAAGCTATAAACTACTATTAACCAATTATTAAAAAAATTACCATTTGGAGAAAAAGGCCAAACAGTTATTAACAATCCTGCTAATAGACATACTTGATAATCTGTTAAATACCTCTTTTGTTTAAAGATTATAGATTTAAATTGTCTTAAAGCTGCATATAAAACGTAACAAAATGAACTAAATAAAAATGTAAATCCTAAGATTCCAGTTTCTGCTAATAACTGAAGATAAAAATTATGAGGATGAGAACTACAAGAATGTGCTCCTACTGCATATTTTTTATTTTTACATAAGACTCTAAACATCTTGGGGCCATGCCCTAAGATAGGTTTATCTTTAAACATGTTATATGCGGTTCTATAGTGACTGTCGTGTATCGGAGTAAAAATAGTTGGTTCAGCAGCTGAACTTTTAATGAGACCCATATCCTTAGCGGGAGCTAAAAACATTCTGTCAGCTAAATTTGATGAATTTAAACTTAATCCAGCAATAGAAATAATTGCGATTATAAATGTAACTAGTCTAAATTTTTGGTACTTTTTAATTAAAATAATAATAAATATAGTTGAAAGGTTTAAAAAAAAGAAAGCAGTTCGTTCTGCTGACATATAGATTAAAATATCAACTAAAATAAATAAAAATCCTATAAAATAAATTTCAAATTTTTTTTTTTTTTTTACTAAAAATAGAGCAAATAATAATGGAAATAATCTTGATAAATAAGAGCCCATAATTAATTCATCCCCAAAGAAAGACGAGACTCGAACTCCAGATAATTTAAATCCTAATATATTTTCTCCATTAAAATATTGATAATATCCATCAATAACTAAAGCTGAATAACATAAAATAAGCGTATAATAAAAATAACTTAAGATACTTTTATCTTTATTAATTAAATACCAAATTAAACAGCTAAATATTCCTATTCTAAAGTAAAAAAAAGAATTTTTTATACTTAAAGATATATCTTCAGCTTCTAAACTACAAACTGTTGCAACAATACAAAATAATAAAAATATAATAAATATTTTGTGATTAAAATAATAAAAATTATTATTTTTTAACATATAAAATAAAAAAAATAGAGATGAGATACTTACTATTAAATCTGGAAAAAAAGGCCCCCATATCAAAAAAGGAATGATGGATGCTATTATCAAATTAATTAAAACTGAATTTGAGTATTTCAATTTATTCATTAAATTATTAGATCTTAAAGTTATTTAGTTTTAATTCTTATAACTTTATTTTTATCACTGTTAACTATTTTAGGTGAATTTAAATCATTTTTTGAATTTAATTGCTGTTCAAAGAGATGATCAACTATTTTTGAATTTGATTGATAAGAAGGAACTAAATTTGAGAGCATATGTTTAACTTCCTCTACCTTATTTTCCTCTATTAAATTTGATAAATGATCTAAATCTATTTTCAGTTTATTAAAAGGAATGAAAAGATCTTGTGCTTTTTGAATTTTTTCATGATAAGTTTTTTGAGGATTGTCCCCTATTAATAATTCTTCATACAGTTTCTCACCCGGTCTAAGACCTATTACTTTAATCTCAATATCTCCATCTAAATTTTTATCATCTTTCATCGAAAGTCCTGAAAGTTTTATCATTTTATCAATTAAGTCTTTAATTCTAATACTTTCCCCCATATCCAAAACATACACCTCACATTTTTCAGCCATAGCGCCTGCTTGAATAACTAATTGGGATGCCTCGGTTATCGTCATAAAATAACGAGTTACATCAGGGTGAGTTAGGGTTACTGGACCCCCTTTTTTAATTTGTTTTTTAAATTTTGGAATAACAGAACCTGAGGACTCTAATACATTTCCAAATCTTACAATTGCAAATTTAGATTGCTGATTATGATGATTATAAAGAGATTGAACGCAAATTTCAGCAAGTCTTTTAGTAGCGCCCATAACGTTTGTTGATCTAACTGCTTTATCACTGGAGATTAAAACAAAATTCGAGACATTATATTTGAGGACAGCTTCTGCCAAAAAAAAAGTTCCTAGCACGTTATTTTTTACACTTTCACAAATATTTTCTTCAACTAAAGGTACATGTTTATAGGCTGCTGCATGATAGATTGTATCTATGTTGAAAGTTTTTAATATCTCTTCAATTTTGGACTTGTTCTGAATATTAATAAGTAAAGGAATAATTTTTATACTTTTATCTATAATTTTTAAATCTTCGCTTATTTTATAAAGAGCAAACTCACTTAATTCGATAAGAATTAATTTTTTGGGATTTAATTTTATGATTTGTCGAGATATTTCTGACCCGATGGAGCCTCCAGCACCTGTAACCATTACAACTTTTGAGTGAATATTTTTAGATAATAACTTTAAATTTGGTTGGACTTGATCTCTACTTAAAAGATCTTCAATACTTAAATCTTTAATATCTGATATGGATATTTTACCCTCAATAATATCTTGAACACTTGGTAGTGTTTTAACAATTACTTTATACTTATTTAAAGTACTAATAATTTGATTTCTTTTTTGTCTAGTAATTGAAGGAAGTGCGAGTAAGACTATATCTATATTTTTTGTATTAATTAATTTGTTTATATTTAATGGATCAAAAATCATTTGGCCTAATATAATTTGTTTATGTAATTGAGGATCATCATCTAAAAAACCAACCACTTTCATCTCTAAATTATTTTCTAAACTAAGAAATAACTGCCTTCCGGCACTACCTGCCCCATAAATTAATACATTAGTTTTATTTTTAGATTTTTTAAAATTTGATAAAAATAAAAATTTAATAGTTATTCTTGAAGCTGAAATTACTAGAAATAATAAAATAGGTTGAATAATACCAATAGATCTTGGAATGCCTTGAATTCCATAAATACCAATCACTGAAAAATACATTAATGCATAAGTAAGAGTTGCTATAAATACTGTAAATATTATTGATGAACCTTGAAAACGAAAAATTGTTTTATACAATCCCATTAGCCAAAATACTGGGATTGCAAGCAATATTGAAATCCCAACTGCTAATGTTGTTACATCGTTAATCCTAACAAGTTCCTCAAGTCTTAAATAAAATGCAAGCCATGTACAAAAAATACATAAACCCACATCTACGATAATTGCTATTATCCTCTTTGTGTAACGGTGAAGATAAATTATATTTTTAGTTATTTCATTTAAAATTTGCATAATCAAAATTAAAGAATTTATAATAAAGCACAAATATTAAAAAACAATAACAATGAATATTTATCATAATTATCAGTCGTAATAATTATACTTTTTCTATTATTTAAACGTCTAGGTTTGACAATGACCTAAACTATTATTAATCCTTTATTATGGATTAACAATTTACATCCCACAGTTTAAATTTTTTATAACTTTATCAAATTCAAAATTAGTAAATAGCAGGCCAATTTAAGTAAGATTATTGTATCCATAAAAAATAGTCTTGTTCATCTGACAATTTTAAAAATTGTCTTAAAAATGTAATAAAAATAATTATACAAGTTCATTTCCTTAATCATTTTTTGATCTATTTTTGCAAGTAATGTAGGAGTTTTCATATCAACATCATTAATTGGAGCTAGTCCAGTGATACCTGGTCTCACTTTAAATACCCCTCTTTTCTTACGCTCATTAATTAATTTTCTCTGATTAAGTAAACAAGGCCTTGGCCCAACTAAGCTCATATTTCCCAAAAAAACATTTAATAACTGTGGTATTTCATCAATCTTTGTTCTTCTTAAAAAAGAGCCAAATGAACTTAATTGAATATTTTTAATTAAATGTGTTCCAGCTGATCTTACACCCACTGGCATAGTTCTAAATTTAATTAATAAAAAAGATTTACGGTTATAACCAACTCGTTTTTGAATAAATAAAGGTGAACCAGTATCAAATAAACCAAAAAAAAATACAAAAATTAATAAAGGTAACAAAAAAATTAAACCTATCAATGAAAATACAAAATCAAATATTCTTATCATTTTCCCTGAACCATTCTCCTTATACCTTCTTTAACACTTATAGGTGGCGTCCAATTTAATATTTCTTTTATATAATTTTTATCTATTCTTAGAGATCCAACCAACCTATTTATTTCTTCACTTTTGCCAAAAATTGAACCTAAAAATTTAAGCACAAAAATAGGCAAAGAAAATAAATTAGCTCTTCTTCCCATTGATGAAGCAATAAGCTTTATAAGTTCAGGGGTTGATAAATCTTCATCATCTGAAGCTAAAAAAGTTTTTCCACTTGCTTCTGGACGATCAATACATTGAATTAACAGATCAACAAGATTGTCTATTCCAATCATTGATCGTTGATTTTTTACTTTACTTAATGGTAATGGAATTCTTGATCTTACAAGTTTTATCAACCTTGCCAAATTTCCTTTTGCACCATAACCATAAACTAGTGGTAACCGCACAACAACTACTTCTAAACCTGTTCTTGAAGAAATTTCCCACAATACTTTCTCAGCTTCAAGTTTTGATATTGCATAGGGATCCTTGGGGTTTGATATGTCTTTATGTGAAAATTTTTGTTTGTTATTTATCTGATATGTGCTTTCACCATTAACTTTTACTGAACTTAAAAAAATTAATCTTTTGACACCTGCCTCTGCTGCTTGCTCCGCAAGAACTTTTGTTACTTCTGTATTTGCTAAGTGGTAGGCATTAGAGTCTTTTGACTCTTTTTTTTCATTCATAATATGAGCTTTACCAGCACAATGAATAATACAATCAAATCCGTTTAAATGCTCTCTCCAGTTTATCTTGGAGCTCATATCCCCTACTGGTACGTATTCAATTTTTGATGAATTAATAGATGTGTTTAAAGTTCTTACAATTCCACGGATAGATCTATCTGATGAATTTAAAACTTTACAAAGAAATTTACCAATAAAACCATTGGCCCCAGTAATACAAATTTTTTTCATGCACTAAATTAAAAAATAAATTAAGTATTTATAAGTAAAATTTGAATTATCTCAAAACATTAAAACTGTCATGAAAAATATTATTACTATATTGACTTATTGGGCTTAAAAACATTCTAATTGATATAAAATTATATGAAACCTTAATAAATCATCATTGTTTTTTAAGGTAAATGATACTTTTTAAATTAATTTTAAAAATTTTTTGAATTATATTTAAAAATCTTATCAGCTATAGAACCAGCTATTGTGCTTGCTCCAAACTGGGATAAATGAATATTATCTCTATATAAAACCTTACCATTATTTACACCAGAATATTGCAATGTTTTAGGGTCCCAAAAATACTCACTAAGATTTATTTTGTTAATATTATATTTTTCAGCCACACTATCTAGAAATATTGTTGTTGATAAAGTCTCAGACTCGTACTCTTGTTTGGTAATAGAAATTTCTAATCTGTTTAAATTATAACCAATAAGAGCACGCCGAGCTAAAAGTAAGGGTGGATCAACTATCATGTTGGGTGGCATATATATAATATGTATTTCCTTACCTAAATTAATAAGTGTCTTGATAATATCCTCAAACATATTTTTTTCTTGTGGTTGGTTAAAATAAATAGGCCAATATGCATGAAAAATTACATGCTTAATTGACTTATTCTTATTTAAAAATCTTAAGATAGCTTTTGAATTTTCTATACAGTAAGTTTTAGTGGTTTCATTTAAAAATGGTGGACAACTTATAACTGAAAATTCTAATATTGAATGTTTGTATCTATTAAATTCGTTAGCAAGTGAGGGTAATAGCTGATTAGCCATACTATCACCCCAAAGAACAGCTTTGGGAAAATTTGACGATCCATATAAACAAGCATTATCAATATTTATTATTTGATTAACAGTCCTACATTCTTTCATACGAGGATTGTTGTCATATCTATATTTTAAAAAATTATTTACTTCTGGAGATATTTGATACTGATCAATATTTTTACTTTGATTAGCTTGAAATGAAAATAAAAATAAAAACAGAAATATAACATAAGATCTTGAGATCCATATTTTATTATGCTTTCTTACTTGTAAAGGTTTTTCAATTAATAAAAATAATACTAAAGCTACAAAAATTGAAATTAAAATTAAAATCATAGTTTCAATTGCTTCAAAATTTTTACCTATTACCATTCTGTAAAATGCAAATAAAGGCTGGTGAACTAAGTACAAACTAAAAGAAATAGTACCCAAAAATCTTAGCCACTTTAAAGATAAACATCTACTAAAAAAAAGTTTCGAACTTCCAAAGGCAATAATTAATATTGTTCCTATGCAAGGAATCAAAGCTTGAGGTCCTGGAACAAGTGAGTCCTTATTAAATAAATAGAAGGAAACCATGATAGTAATAAGACCTACACCAACAAAAAAATTTCTAATATTTAAATTGATTTTATTTATTTTCGACTCAATATAATACAGACTAAGTATAACACCTAAAGAGAATTCCCATACTCTCATTAAAGTAGAAAAGTATCCTGAGTTAGGATTCTCTCCAATGTTTAATATTGCATAAACAAGTGAAATGCTAAAAATAAAAAAGATTACTGTTATTGTTAAAAATCGACTTTTAATTCTCAATAAAAGTGGAAGGATTATACCAAACGCGATATAAAACTGAAGCTCAATAGATAGTGTCCAATAATGAATTACAGGCTTAAATAATATATCTATTCCAAAGTAACCAATTGAGTTTGGTGCCCAAATATTATTATGTAGGGTTAAAAATGAAAAGATGCTATTATTTAGTTCAATTTTTTCCTCTGGAAACAAAAATTGGTTACTTATTAATCCAACTATTGCTAATATAGTTAATGATGCAGGCAATATTCGAAACAATCTCTTTTCTAAAAATACTAAAATAGTACGTCCATTTTCGCTTTCATTCATTTGAATCGACTGAGCGATTAAAAACCCACTTAGCACAAAGAAAATATCAACACCAATAAATCCACCTAAAGCTAAACCTTGGTTAGCATGAAATATTACAACACCAAGTACAGCAAGACCTCTAAGTCCAACTATATCTTCTCTATAAGGTTTATTTTTACTGTTCAAATTATGTTTTAATATTTATTTTTGATATAGTAATTTGTTTAATTTTATGAATTCAGAAAGTCTTTCACCAACAAGAAAAAACCCATAAGAATTTAGATGCCTACCATCTACCAACGCATCAAATTCATCCTCGTTTAAAAGTCCATCTAAAAAATATATATTGCCATCACCTTTTTCACGTTCTGTTTGCACTACAAGCTTTGAAATTTCATCTTTAAGCTTTTGCATTAGCTCCCTCCTTGGATTTGCAAATGTCGATGTAACAATGATCGGAACATTTTTGTGCTTTGAGCGAATACGCTGAACGAATAAAGGTAATGTTTCTTGGTAAATTGGAGGATCTGGATTTGCCCAGTAATCTAAAACGATGATAGTTGGTGAAAGGCTGTTTATAAAATCAGCAATTTCTATCTCACCTAAACCGTTACCACTAAATCCAAGATTAATGTGATCCACTCCAATTTTTCTTGAAACTATCGCAGGAAATGACATACCTGGGTTAGATGCACAACATCCTTGGGTAATACTAGATCCATAGTAAACAATCTTTTGACGAATATCTCGATTTTGGTATATTTCTGCAAATTCATTTATTCCAACATAATAGTCCAAAACTTCACTATAAAGTGGGAAATATATCTCGACTTCATGATATTTTGAATCACTCGAGATTGCAATTTTAGCATCAATGATATTATTGCTTGGATATAAGGAACGATTATATTTTCCGTTTATATAAATATCTAAACCATTAGTCATAATGCTTGTTGCATGATCCAAAAATCTTTGTGAAATAATGAACTTAAGATACATCTCGTCTGTGTTGGTAAAAAACTTTAAACGAACTCCTGACGTATATCGTCCAAGTCTTACAAGTTTTTCATTGCCAGTTGATTTTGCAACGCTACAGGGTAGCCTATCCATATTTAACTGATCAACTACCCCATCTAATAAAAGAGTATTAAAAAAATTATAATTTTTTGGAAAATCAAGCTTATCTTTATAGTGTATTATATCTTGATTTATAATTTTTTCTCTGTCCTCACATTTATTTCGATCGAGCGGTTTTTTAATTGCTTGAGCCATTTTAAATTTAGTTACCACCTCAGCTTCTAATTTAGCTTCCAGATCACCAGATAAAAATATAAAAAAAAGAAATAAACTTGTTAGATAGATGACTCTCAAGATTTTTTACCTCTAGCAACAGTTCCATTTAACATACCATCATTAAAACCACACTTTTTGCATAAATACTTAACTTTTTTATGTACATTAGTACTTTCATTTTTATTTGTATTATTCATAGATTAGAACTAATTATTTGATAAATAGCCAATAACATTACTTGTTTATGATCAATCTAAAATATATTTTGTACCAAATCAACTACTACATATTCAGCCTTTATAATTAAGTCATTTGAGAATTTTAATCTATAATCTGTAATTGGTTGACGTTTTTTGTAGCCTCTGATTTTATTTCTTATCTCATTCATTGTTTTTTCTTTGATAAGTTGTGAAAGCTTTATGAACTAAAAATTAATATTTATGATTTTGTCCATATTGATTGTGAAACTTAATGCCAACCAAAATACCAACTTAGATATAGTAATCAATTATTAAAATAGAAGTTTAATTTCAAACAGCTCCAAGTTCCAATCGTCCAGGGGCTCCTGTTAATAAAATTTTTTTCATTGAGAAGATCTTTTTAAGAACTGAAGTATTCTTGAAATAATCTTAAATACTAAAAACTTTAATAAATTTACTGACAAATTATTTTTATTAAATGAATGTATAATTTCTTTATTTTGTAGCCAAATATTTTTTAAGTTTTTATTAGTAGTGCCTCCCATTCTCATTTTTACCCAGACCTCAGGTATGTATTTTGATTTAATTTTATGTTTTTCAAGAAATCTCATCATAAGATCAACATCCGACGCGATGTCATAATTAAGATCAAATATACCTAGGCGTTCATATACGGATCTACGAACAAAAAATGTTGGATGTGGAGGGCACCAACCTTTAGAAAACAAACCTTGATTAAATTCACTTGATTTTACATATCGAACTATTTTATAGATTTTAAGTTGATCTACATAAATTAGATCTGAATAACAAGAATCAAGTAAAGAATCTCTTTCAAATTCTCTCACTACTTTAGAAATAACTTTATTATTTGCATAAAAATCGTCAGAATTTAAAAAACCAATAATGTCACCAGTTGCAATTCGAATTCCTTTATTCATTGCATCATAAATTCCATTATCTGGTTTGCTAATCAAAGTATTTATTTGACTATGTTTAGACTTTAGTATGGATAGAGTTCCATCAGTACTGGCTCCATCAATCACAATATGTTGAATATTATTATAATCTTGTGAACTAATTGACTCCAAACAGTCATTAATTACAGAAACACTATTAAAAGTTACTGTAATTATTGAAACTTTCATTTTAAAATTGAAGATAAATAAATTGATTTATAGATCTAAAAAGCATTATGTTTTGATAAGTACTATTTTTTTGTTAATCAATTAATTTTTTCTTTTTATCATCCAATCCCCTAAAACTAATACATCCATTTTAGTACGTAGAAAAGTATTGAGTGCTTCTTCAGGTTTGCAAACAACTGGCTCATTTTCATTAAAAGAAGTGTTTAAGATCATTGGTACATTAGTTAAACTTTTAAATTCTTTTATTAATTGATAGTATCTTGGATTAGTCGTTTTATCTACAGATTGTAATCGTCCAGATCCGTCAATATGTGTTACTGCAGGAATTTTTGACCTTTTATTTTTATTTATTTGATAAACTTGCATCATAAATGGAACATTATCATTTTGTTCGAACCAATCAGATACATCCTCACAAAGCACAGATGGAGCGAAAGGTCTAAATGACTCTCTTCTTTTTATTTTTAAATTTAAAATATCTTTCATGTCTGACCTACGTGGATCGCAAATGATACTTCTGTTTCCTAGAGCACGTGGTCCCCACTCCATTTTTCCTTGAAACCATCCAATAACTTTGCCCTTTTCTATTTCACTTGCTATTAGTTTTGCAAGTTGTGAAAAATCTAAAAAATTTTCTATAACACAATTTTCTATATTTATTCTATCTTTTTGTAATTTTAATAAATTACTAATATAGTCATTTGAAAATGATGGTCCCCAATAAGCATGCTCATGAGGTGATACTCTTTTTTTTGAATTTTTACCTCCTACTTTATGCCAAGTCATTAAAGCAGCTCCAATTGCACCACCCGCATCTCCTGCAGCCGCTTGAACATAAATTCTTTTAAAAGGTGTTTTTAATAATACTTTTCCATTAGCAACTGAATTCATTCCACAGCCTCCAGAAATTGCGAGGTTGTCTAGGTCATATCTTTTATGCAATTTATTTAGAAGATGAAAAAATGCTTCTTCATACATAGCTTGAACAGAGTGTGCTATGTCTTTATGTCTTTGTGTTAATTCTTGATCTTTTTTACGTGCTGGTCCTAATAAATTTTCAAGATCAGCTGAAAATAATATTCCTACACTAGGTGAGCCATTTTCCCATTGATAATTAATCTTTTCTTTGTGATGTCTAAAGTAATTAAGATTTAGTTCAAAACTACCATTAAGTTTTAATTTTACAATTTCTCGCATTTTTTCAATATAAGCTGGTCTTCCATATGGGGCTAGACCCATTACCTTGTATTCATCACCATAATTATGAAATCCAATAAATTGTGTTAGCGCTTGATAAAAAATACCCAAAGAATGTGGAAAATAAACACGATCATCTAAATTTATTTTTGTACCTGTACCAATACCCCATGCTGAGCTGGCAAAATCTCCAAATCCATCAACTGATACCACAACTGACTTAGTAAAAGGAGCAACATGAAATGCAGATGAAAGATGTGCAGTATGATGTTCAATCGAATGAATGAATCCTGTAAATTTAGAATTTGGAAATTCTTTTAAAAGATATTCTTTAATACTTAAACGTTTTTGTTTATTTTGAAAACGCCCTAACAACATTTTTAAACTTGGACGTTTTAATATTGTGTAAATAATTTTTTTAAAAATGTTTGCTTTAGGATCTTGATTGATTGAAATATGATTTATATCATTTAGATTAATATTTGCCTCACTGAGACACCATTTTATAGACTCAGATGGGAATCCTGCCCAATGTTTTACTCTACGAAAACGCTCCTCTTCAGCAGCTGCTATTAATTTACCATCACACAACAAACATGCTGATGAGTCACCGTGGAATATGTTTAGTCCTAAAATATACATTTTTTTTTATTTTTAAAATTTTATATTTTGATAGATTAATTAATTATTTTCTACAATTTAAAATTATTCTAGATTAAAAAAGTATCAATTTTATACTAATACTTGAAAATTTAATTTTTTAATAGAAAATTAAGAAAATCTTTATTTTGTCTCAAACCTATATTTTTTTTAATATAGTTTTGTGCAACCATTAAAGCTGCTTTCTTTTTTAAAAAAAGATTTTCTTTACTTAAATTTGACCATTTTAAAATTTCTCTTGCCCATATATCTTCTTTTAGGGGAAGTTTCATTATCCCTCCTTTTTTATCAGATTTCCAAAACACTTTATCACTGATCATCACTGGTAAGCCAGCAGATAAAGATTCAATAATAACATGTCCAAAATTTTCACCACGGGAAGGCAAAACAAACAAATCATGATTAATTAATGTATTTTGTACACTCTCATTTTTAATGTGGTTTTTTATGTAAACTTTAATTTTATTAGGCAGCTTTCTTATCAGCTCTAAACATTCATTATAGTAATTATGATCTTCTTTACTTCCATATATAGTTAAATTTATTGGATTATCAACTTTAAGCAATGAACGAAGTAAAAAATCTAAATTTTTCATTGGTGATATTCTTGATAAAAATATTAAATTTAAAGTACGATTTTTTTTTACTTTCATTTTTTTTGGGCTGATTGGATTAAGCTTTATAAGATTTGGTGCTATAAATATTTTTTTGTTAGTTACTTTTAAATTTTTATGAATTTCCTTTTTTTCAATAATATTTGATGCTTGAAAAAATAAATTTTCATACAATTGAAAAAAATTAGCAATTTTCAAATAAATTTTTTTTTTTATTGATTTTAATTTAATAGCATTTGGTGAAAGCATTCCTCTTGTGGCTAGAATACATGGAATATTATTTTTAATTTTTTTAAATTTTCTTACTATTAACGGTAAAATAGTAAATTTTAATGAATAAAGTCCATTTATGTACAACAAATCATATGAATTCTCACTTAATAATTTTGCAACACTGAAAATATCTAAATTTTTTTTAGAGATATATAAAACTTTAGCTTTTCCAATTTTATACCATTTCTCAACTTTTTTATTTGCATATGGTTTTTCATCTAAATAGTCTCTATCTGAACATATTATAAATATTTCATATTTTTGACCAAAATATTCAACAAAATTTGAAATGGTTTTGACTGGTCCACCTGAATTATATCCAGGCAAATAATATTCAATAAAACAAAGTATTTTTTTTTTATTAAGATTTTTGCTATGTTTCATAAATTTGATGATTTAAATTATACTAAAATCTATTTGTGAGGATTATATTATTTATTCATAATTGTATTTATTTAAAAAAATTTATTTATCAATTTTTAGAATGTGTCTAAATATTTTTAAAGAATATAAAATAACCAATGAAACTAAAAGTAAAAAAATAATATTTTTTAAATGTGCAAAAACAAGAGCCAATTCACTCCTATGAATATAAAATGATAAATAACTCAAAAAGTAAGGGCTTAAAATCAGCAGAAGATTGGATCGATAAAAAGCTGAATTTAAATAAGATATAATTATGCTAACTACTAATGAGAATAATATAACACCAAATAAATTAAATGCCGCATATCCCTCACCCCAAATTGTACTACCTAGCCCATAAGAAAAACCTGGATTAGCATATTTATCGATTAATCTACTAAATCTTACATCATCTTCGGTAATATTAGTAATCCTTTTCATATAAGGAATAGATCCAAAAATTACTGTAGATATTTGATAATATTGTCCTAGATTTTGCTCAACTGAAAGTGATAAATTGGATGCGGTTTGACCAAACTCGTTATAAAATAAAATTTTTTTTATATATTCATCTTCTTCAAAATACAAAGAACGTTTATTAAATGTCTCAACTAAATCAACTTCTTTATCTTTAAAATCATAATAGGTGACTTTATAAAATGCAAAAGATAGAAAAATAATTATTGATAAAAATCCTATTATTAATGTTTTTTTTTCAAATAATTTTGAATTAAAAGAATAAATTGTAACTATTCCAATATAAGAAGTTATAAATACAGCTCTAAAACCTATATAAGCATACAAAGATAATGGAAGTAATGCTAATAAAAATAACAATCGATTTTTAGTTAACGTTGCATACAAAATTGAGATTGCAGCAGGATAATGTAGCCATACCATGCCGATATTATTCTCTTGAAGAGCTATTGCGTAATCGGCTTTATAAATAAAATCAATTCCAACAATAGATATTGCTCTAATAGTTAAAATAAGTGACAGAAAAGTTAAAATATAAAAAATAGAATCATATTTTCTTGTAACATTCAAATTATCAAAAGTTATTCTTTCTTTTTTGTTATTATTTAAATAATCATGCAAAATTGTAATAAAAGTATGAATTATATAAACTAAACTAACTATTAATTTTGAATTACTAGATACCTCAAAGCGATAAGGGGGCAATATAATTTCACCTCCTATAATTTGCCAATGATAAAGAGTTAAAGAAAGAAAAAATAATAGCAGAAAGTCAACTCTATTTCTTATTAAAAAATAAAATAAAGAAAAACCTAATGCAGAGTAAATTATTAAATTAATCAAAAGTAATAGTAGTATATTTTTTTATTTAAAAGTTAAGAATATTATTCTAAACTAAATTGTATTTTAAAAAAGATTAAATTTTATTTTATAATTTGAAAATTAAAAAAATAACTTTAAGAATTTTCTAGATTACTGATCTCAATGAAAAAATTTATCATATCTTATAGACCAGAAATTGATGGCCTAAGAGCAATAGCTATAATAAGTATTGTTCTTTATCATGCCAAAATAGTGCTTAATAATACAGATTGGTTTGAAGGGGGCTTTGTAGGTGTAGATATTTTTTTTGTTATCAGTGGCTATCTTATAACTCGGATTATTATGAATGAGATAATGATGCATGGATCATTTAATTTTTTAAATTTTTATGAACGAAGAGTCAGGCGAATATTACCAATGCTTTTCTTTGTAATATTTGTCTCCATACCTTTTGCTTGGCATACACTATTCCCAGCCGATTTTCTAAATTATTCAGAATCTATAATGGCGTCTATTTTTTTTGTATCTAACTTTTTCTTTTATTTTAATGGAATGGAATATGGTGCCACTAATTCTCTTTTATTACCCTTGCTACACACTTGGAGTTTAAGTATAGAAGAACAATTTTATTTAATTGCACCAATCACATTATTAATAATTTATAAATTTTTTCGATCACACATTTTGGTGCTTCTTATTATATTTTCTTTATTAAGCTTTTTATCTGCTATATTTATGCAAGAAATAAACCCAAAATTAAATTTTTATTTTTCATTAAGTCGTTTTTGGGAATTATTATTAGGTTCATTAATTGTTTATGTAGAACTAAATTATAAAATTCCTTCAAATAAAATTATTAGAAATATTTTCCCATTAGTTGGATTGTCATTAATATTATACAGTATTTTTTTTTTTAATACACAAACAGCACATCCAAGCTTTAATACATTAATACCTGTTTCAGGCACCGTACTCATAATCATATTTTGTTCAGATAAAAATAAAAATGGAATTGTAAGCAAGATTCTAGGTAGTAAGCCATTTGTTTCAATAGGTCTGATAAGCTATTCAGCATATCTATGGCACTTTCCTGTTTTAGCTTTTAGTAGAATTAATTCAATAGAACCAAATAACCTTTATAAAGTATGGCTTTTACTATTCGTTCTACTGATTTCTACTTTATCTTACCACTTTATTGAAAAACCTTTTAGAAATAAAAATTTTATAAAAATACGTCAAATTATTTTAATGTTAATTGCAAGTATACTTATTGGGGTTTTTATTTTTACATTTTCTAATTACAAAAACGGTTTTCCAAAGCGTTTTCCAAAAAAAGGTTGGGTTAACTTTGAAATTAATATCGCTAATTTTAAAAAAGATTTCTGGAAAAAATTTGATGAGAACAAAATGTCTCTTTCAAAACCACATCGACAAAAAATTAATGTATATATATTTGGTAATTCTCACTCAGGTGATACATTAGATGCGTTTCTTTATGCAAAAGATTTTTATGAAGAATTTCATTTTTTAAAAATTTCAAAAAATGAAGAAATTAGCTGTTTTGATGAGAGAGACCCAAGATTTTCTACTAACAGAAATGCTTTATATGAAAGTGAGGCTTATAAAAATACCGATATTTTTATAATTGCACCAAGATTTTCTGATATTAAATGTAATAAAAAACTTAATAATAGCCCGACAGATATAGATGGTCTTAATTACTTAATACCAAAGCTTAAACGTGATGGGAAAAAAATTATTATCTTAGGTAATACACTCATATTAGACCAAATTGAGGGTAAATGGTTAGAAGAATATATTTACTTAAAAGCAATAAACGAAAAGACCGATTCATTTCTGTCTTTAGAAATTTTTAATTACTATAAAAATATAGCTGAAAAAAAGGCTTATGAATTACAAAATGATTTGAGTACTAAAACAAACAAACAATTACAAAATTTTTCATTAAAAAATAAAATAAATTACTTTGAAAGAAGAAAAATTTTTTGCGATGAAAATACAAAGCGCTGTGCTGTTTTTTCAAAAGATGGGAGCCGATTAAGATATGATTATGGTCACCTTACTACAGAAGGCAAAGAAAAGTTTAGTGAATTATTAAGAAAGTCTAATTTTAAATCTATTCTACTTGATGCATGGAAAAACCAAAATTCATCAAATTAACTCTTGGTAATAAAAATACTATTATTAAATAATACATGAATAGATACTTTAAAATGAGTTTTTTTGTTTAAAAAAAACGTTAAAATTCTTTTTAGCATTGGGTTTATAAAAAATAGAACTATAATTTTTTGTTGGAGTATTAATCATATTATTAAAATCAATATAATTTCTAATTGAATAAACATTAGGATAATTTAGAAAAGACTTCATGTTTTGCCACCCTGGGAATTTAATTATACCTGTTTTCAATTTGCAAGAATATCCCTCATACAGAGATTGCGAAAAAACCCCAATTTGAATAGCATGCTTTTCAAAAAGCTTATAAATATTTTCATTTCCATTAATTACCTTAACATTTTTTTCTAAATTATTTTTAGTAAAAAATTTTTTCACAATTATCATATCTTCCTTGGGATGTGCTTTATACGTAAATTTAATATTATTATTATTTGAAATGATTGTTTTTATAAATTCAAGTAAATATTTTTGTATAGTTTGTTGGGATAAAACTAATACTCTATTATTTTTACCCTTTTTTAATTTTTTTAATTTTTTGAAATTTTCATCAAAATAAGGTGATCCTAAAGTAATAATTTGACTATTTTTGATTGGAAAATTTGCTTTGCCTCTCCAAAATTCACCGAATAAAATAAGCTTTTTAGGAAATGACTTAAGCTTATTTATTTTTATTTTAGGAAAATGGTAACCTAAATGATTTTGATGAATATCACCGTGTTGCAGTTCAATAGTATCTATATTAAGTTGATTAGCAGCATAAATTAAACCAAGATTTCCATAAGAATTTACAACAATTATTTTTTTGAAATTAGTATTTTTTAAAAAATTTTTTGCTACAAAATAAGAATTAAGTTGATTTTGAATATAATCACACATCTTACTTTCAAAATTATTATCTAATGAAAAAGCTTTTTTAAAAATTTTAATTAATTTTTTAACCTCTTTATTTTTGTCTGGATTTGAGCGACCCAGGAATATTAAAAGTTTTTTTTTTAAAGTATATAAATCATAATTAATTGAATTTTTATCTAAATTATTTCTCTGACCTAAACTTTGATGAAGTATAGTTTTTTTTTTTATAATTTTTTCTAAGTAATATGTGTAAACATCTCTACCATTTAATTTTCTTCCATGTCGTATAATACAAACCTCGTTATCTAAAAGCTTTTTCTTCTTAATCCAAAAAAATAATTCTTTAGCAATATTGAAAATTATAACTAAAATATTCTTATAAGAATAATCCTGATTACGATAAATCTTTTTTTCACCAACTATATAAGAATATAATTGCATTCTTATAAGTTGATAAAAAAAAATATTATCTACCTTCATTTCAAATAATTTATTTTGTTTTTCTAATTTAATAAATTTTTGAACAATTTTTTTCGGTGTCATTAGTTAAATCTTTGATTTATTTAATTTAATAGTCTTAATTAGATTATATAATTAATTATAATAGAATTAGTCAAAGCTATATTTTATTATATAATTTTTCTAATTTTACTAAATCATCTGCGCTATTTATTTTTATAGCACTTTTACTATCTAAAGAAATATGGGAATTTTTTTTCCCAATTATTTCTTTGTTTTTATTAAAATATTCTCCACGCACCACGTGTATACCTCCTATTTCTCGATATATAAATTCTCTTTCTAGGCGTAATTTTTTATTATTTTTTAACGGAATTAAACCATCGCCTTTATGCTGATAAAAATTGGAATTTTCCTCTACAACAGATATCACACTATCCACACCAAATAAATATAAAGTATTTATTGCTTTCTCGAAATAATAATCTTTGCGAAAAGGATATTCACAATTTACAATACTAATTGTATCTAAATTTTTTAAAGAAAATTTTTTAATAATATGATTAACTGTTTCATCTATCAATGTATTGTACATTGCTAAATTTATTGGTCTTTTATCACAGGTAATTAAATTGTTATAATTTTTTTTTAAGTGTTCTAAAATTTTAATATTTGGCGTCGTTACTATAATTTTTTTAAAAAAATTACTCGCTAATAAATTTTTCAATGTGATATCAATTAATGTAGATCCTAAAAAAGGTTTTAAGAACCAAGAATTTTCATCTTCATCACGTATGGGTATTAAAGCCAAATGATTTTTTTTTTCTATCTTGCTCAATTTAAGATTTTTTTTTATTATTTTGTGTCTAGTATTATATAGTCTCTCTTTATTTTCCGTTAAATTCTTGCCGTGCTTCCTATAGTAAAAAAGAGGTAAATTAATATTACGAACTTTTTTGTATTTTGACATTTTAATCCATAGTTCATAGCCATCTTGACAAGAAAAATCATTCGAATAACCTCCTAGCTCCTGCAAGAAACTTTTTCTTGTCATTGTGCATGCTCCATGAGCAGGTTGATCAAGTAATGATACTTTTTTAAAATCATGACGTTTTTCTTCAGCTATAATTGAGCCTTTTTTATCAACTAGATAATAATCAGAAAACACAAGACCTATTTCATTATCTTTTTCAAGTTCTTGCACCATCAACATGAGTGCATTTTCATCTAAAAAATCATCAGCATCTAATCTAACAATATACTTACCTTTTGAAATTCTAGTTGCTATGTTGTTTGTAACATTAAGACCTTTATTTTTTTGATATATAATTTTTATTTTTGAGTAGTTCTTGTAATTTTCAATAACTTGTTTTGAATCATCTGTTGAACCGTCATCTATTATGATCAATTCAAAATCTTGATATTTTTGATTTAAAACAGAGTCTATTGCTTGCTTAATATAATTAGAGTAATTAAAGTTGGTAATGTATACGGTCACTAACGGATCTTTAGAGATTTTCTTCCAATTTAGTGTAGTGATTATATTAGGTAAACTTTTTTGCTTAATAAATTTGTTTATTTTTAAAGTTTTTGGATTTTTGTCAAAATAATCAAAAATATCATCCATGGAATATATAAATTCTTTTCCTTTTTTCTTAAAAAAACTTAACATTTTTTTAATTAACCTATAGTCTTCTTGGGTATCAATCGTTAATCTTAATCTCTTGTTATGACGTGAGCTTACTTGTAAAGAAGCTGTTTCAAATTGATCAATATTATTTGTTACGTAATTGGTTAAATATTCACTTCCACTACTATCGTTAGATAATTCAAAAATAGTTTTTAAAAGATCTCTTTGAAAAACTTCAATATCTGTTCCACTAGGAAGACTTTTTGCATCTGTATATTGAGCATTATTAAGATTGTGATATTTAATCGTTTTGTTTAAGTAATCTGGATCTATTACAATATCATCTCCAGTAATACGAATAATGATATCGTGATTTTTATTATCATTTATAGCCAACATCATTCGAGATAAAACATTATCAACATCTCCTTGATAAATTTTCAGATCAAATTTGCTAGCTATTTTAATAAGTTCATTATCTACTGGTAATGTTGTGGTACAAAATGCAATGGTATCAACAAATCCTTTTTTTTTAGCAATGGATACTCTTTCAAATAAATGTTCAATAGCCGGCTTATTGTTAATAAGTTTAATTGCTTTATTTGGAAGTCTAGATGAATCCATCCGAGCAACAATAATAGCCAGAACTTTATTTTTAAACATGTCTCTAGTTATTGTTGTTTCTAGGGAAATTGACTTTTTTAGTTTTTTGCCAATAATATCCTCATAGAAAAGAGGGTGAATAAAATTTGTTGTTCTTTTCATCATAATATCCTTTGGAGATATTATCCTGCCCATTTTTAAAGATTTAGAAGAAGTCCATGATTTTTTAACAGAATTTCTATAAGTCCTCTCAGCTTCAGAAAAGCGAAAAAATTTATGACCTAAAGAATTTTCAGATCTATGAATATCATATACAAATTTTTTAAATTCTATTGGTTCATAACTTGAATAATAATCAACACCTTTTTTATGCCTATCAAAAGTTACATGTTTTTCAATATAACTTACATCATAAGGTAAAGCCAGAGCAGGTAATACCGTTGCAAAAAAATCATCACCACTAATATGATCTGAATAACCAATTTTTATCTCTGGGTTAAATAAATCTTTTAAAATTTTTAATCTATTTAAATTAGAATCTTCAGTGGCTGTTGGATAACTTTGAAAACCATGCATTAATATTATTTCTTTTTGATTATTATTTTTATTTAATATTTCTAAAGCATTTGTAATCTCCAAAATTGTACTCCCACCTATTGCTAAAAAAATTTTTTTATTATCTTTAGAAAGTAATTCTAATAAAGGGGTGTTATTTAGATCTGAAGAGTGAATTTTGTATCCATCTAATTTATGTTTCTTTGCAATTTTATAAGCCTTTATACCGAAAATATCTGCATAAATTTCAACTCCTAACTTTTTAGTTTTGCTAAGTAAGAAATTCCATTTCGCTTCTGAAAAAGATTGTTTTTTAAAATGTTGATATCTTTTATGGTTTTTTACCAAAAGCTCATCTGCGAAATATATTTGAAACTTAATTGCGTCTGCTCCTACATTGGCAAAAGACTTTGCCAAACTATAAGCATTTAAGATACAACCTTGATGAGCATTTGCTATTTCAGCTATAATTTTAATTTTTTTTTTCATTTAATTTTAAATTTTAAATTTTACAATAATTAAATGTTTATTTTTTTGTAATTTATTCCTTGTTATAGTTATATTTTTAAAGATCACGGAAGATCTTTAAATATTTCCTAACATTACAAAAACTCTAATAAATAAACTAATTAAAAAAAATTTACGTAAGTTTTTTTATTTATCCTAATCCTTTCCAAGTATTTCCATTTTCTGTATAATGATGCTCTACTACATGATCAGGATCATAAAGGTAACTTAATTTTTTTTTTACAATCATTTTAGCCCAATATCTATCTTCTTTTCCTAAAAGCTCTTCATCAAAAGGAAATTCTTTTAAAATTTTTTTTTTAAAAAAAGAAAATGCATTATGAAAAAAATATCTTTTTTCTATTTTTGAAAATAAATTAACTTTAGATTTTCGTTCATCAAAATTTGACCAAATGTACCTTTTTTGAATTTTTTTACCCTTATAAACTGGTACCTGGTTGCCAAAAATTCCAGCATATTTTTTTAAACTTCTTTCAAGTTTTGAATAATTAATTTTCTTAATAACACAATGACTTGAGAGTATGAGTATATTCTCTCTTGTAGCAAGATTAATACCTTCGTTAAGAGCTTTGCCGGGAGTATAGTTATCAGTTTTAGCAAACTTTATTTTGGTATATGATGATTGAACATTGTTCAAAATTCTAGGTTTTGAAAACATTTGACAAATCATTAGTGTTTCATCAACAGATTTATTATCGATTATAATAATTTCACATCCAGGTAAAAATTCAATTACAGATTGAATAGCATGACCAATCCATCTTTCTTCATTTCTAGTTCTTATAATTACTGAAATGCTTTTTCCAAATTTTTTAAACATAAATTTAAAGTTATCTTAATATATCAGAAAAAAATTTTTTTTATATTAAATTATTTGAATAATTTTTTTTTCTAAAAATTTAAAAGAATTAATTTTATTAAATGAAATTGTTTTTCTTAAATTTCTATTTTCTGAATTTATTTTTAGAAGAAATTTAATTTTTGTTTTTTTTGCAGCTGTATAATCTTCAAAACTATCACCAATAAAAATACATTTTTTATTATTTTTTGTAATTTTATTTATATGATAAATCTTGGAAGAGGGTGACCCGTAAACTTTTTTAAAATAAATAAGCAAATTTTTTTTTTTTAAAATTTTTACAATCTTAGTTCTAGGTGTTCCAGTCGAAATATACAAATTCCATACTCTATTTTTTTTTTTAAGAAAATTGATTAATGATTTTGAAGGTATCATTTTATTAATTTTTTTTTGTAAAAAAATATCAAAATTTTTATCTAAAGTTTTAATTTTCTGATTTGTAAGTTTTAATCTTAAAATATTTTTAAAAATATACCTGAACTTAAAGTATCTGGACTTTCCAATATTATTTAAATGAAACTTTTTAGCTTTTAATGCAATATTTTTTCCATAAACTTTAAAAATGTTATAAAAAGCCAAAGTTTTTGTTAAATGGCTATTAATAATTACTCCGTCAAAATCAAAAATTATATTTAATTTTTTACTCACACTTTTTATTGTTCTTATATAAATTTTATACCTTTAGATTTAGGTATATCTGAATTCTTTATTTTAAAATACACATATTTAATTTTTAATAATAGGATGTTTTACTTAATTAATATTTTTTCAATCCAACAATATATAAAGGTAAATAAATATTTTGAACTAAGTTCTTTAATTTTAAATTTTGTATTACCTTTTTTTCTATTTTTCCAATTAATTGGGATAATCCTATAATTTTTTTTTCTTGTAATGATCTTTAGTGGAATTTCTAAAAAAATATTAAAATTTTCTGATACAAGTGGTCTAATCTCTATCAAACAGTTTCGTTTATAAATTTTAAAAGCATTTGTAAAATCATTGTAATCTGAAAAAAAAAATATTTTTACAAAATAATTAAAAATTCTATTCAATATCAATTTATTTACTGGATAATCTGATATTTTTGAATTTTTTAAAAACCTGCTACCCATTACTGCATCTAAGTCCTCATGATCTATTGTTTTGTAATATTTTACAAGATCAGATA
>Ga0209223_10001595_pt1 | contig 24354 bp, 24 predicted proteins | sample COG_06_FD_184750 | JGI IMG/M metagenome (GOLD analysis project Ga0209223, IMG submission 184750) | Pelagic Microbial community sample from North Sea - COGITO 998_met_06 (SPAdes) (version 2) | ecosystem: Environmental > Aquatic > Marine > Neritic zone/Coastal water | place: Helgoland, sampling...
CCATACTCATTGGTATTAAAAGATATATCAATGGTATATCTCTTCTGTAATTTGTTAGATAAGATTCAAAATTATTAAATCCAGGTAAATGTGTTGGGAAAGGATTTAAGATATATTGATAGATATCCCCCCCCCAATTATAAAACTTCCAGTAAATATGCGGAAAATAAAAAAAAATAAAAATAATTATAGACAAAGATAAGAATATTATTAAGAAATTTTTTTTATAAAAATATACTAGTGATGCTAAATATAAAATACCCCCACTTAAGATGAATGAAAATTTAGAGTTAATAGAATTTATTAAAAATACTAATATTATTATTGCTATAGAAAATAAAACTTTCCTATTATTTAAAAAATTGGTTCTATTAAGAAAAATTATGGTAAAAACAAAGGCATTTGAAGCAATTGAAAATAATTGAGGTTTAGGTGAAGAGCATAAAAAAATAATTATAGGTGTAGATAAAATTAGTAGAGAAAATAATCTTTTGTCATTACTATTTTTTCTAACTACTCCTATTAAGGATAATAAGCCTGAAAATTGCACTAAATTTCCCAATTGTTCTGAATTAAATAAAAAACCTAAAGACATCACGATTTCTCCAGAGCCAGTTAATAAATTTTCAAAATTATTTAGCTCAGATGGAAATCTTCCACTGTTAGCAATAAATTTTGCAACAGATGAGTGATAGCCAAGTGCATCCGCATGAGTAATGGGTGATATTGAAAGAAAAAAATATCCAAGTAGAAATAAAATAATAATCATATCTTCTAAATTTATTTTGTTTATGGTATGAATATGAAATTTCCATTTTTTTATAAATTCAATAAATTGAATAATGCCTAAAATTATTAAAGATATTGAAAATAATAAAATAAATTCTTTGGAAAGTTTAAAAAATAAAACCATTGGAAATAAAAAAATCATAGCAAAATTAATTGCAATCAAAGTTTTTTGGTATCGAACATCTGATAATTCAGAAATTATTGAATAAATATTCTTATTTTTAAGAATTATAGTTCCAAGCTGATTAAAGCCTAAGAATAATAATAAAGACACAGATAATGCAAATAATGAATAATTTGTAGATAGATTGTAAATAAAGTTCATTGTAAATTTTTATCTTTTTAATAAACGCTGTTTATTTTTGAATGACAAGTATTAAGTTAGATGTAAAAAAATATAATTTATATGGAATTATTTTATAATTCTTAATTTTAAGTTTTTCACAATGATCTATCAAATCTTTTTTTGATAATAAATTCAAATTTTTCTCTTTAGCAAAAAAACTATATCCAAATAAATTAAGTATTTTTCTATGAATTAGTTTTGGCAACATATGGATAAATGGGATTTTTGTGTGAAAATCTAAAGGAAAATATCTATTTGGAGTTGTTATAAAGATACTTTTTTTTGCAACCCTCACACACTCAGAAATAAACAGCCTTTGGTTATTATAGAAACCAACATGTTCTATTGTTGCATTGGAATAAACAATATCATAAGTATTATCATTTAATTGATTATCACATCCATCACCAATGATAAAATTTTTTACATTTGAAAATTTTTTTTTCAAAAAACTACAGTCTTGATTAGATAAACAAGTTATATTTTTATTATTTAATGTTTTTTGTAAAATTAAATTATGGTTTTTATTAATACTACTCGTAGTACCCACATCTAATAATGATTTTTCATTATTATAATGAATTTCATTAAAAAATATTTTTAATATCTTTTCTCTATTTTCTAAAAGTTTTTTCTTAAAAAAAGAGTCAAATAATGGAACTACTTTCCAATATATTTTATTATTAATCATTTTTATACTTAACTATTGTATTATAATATTTCATTTTTAGTATTGAATTTATTATATATTTTGGTAAAAAAAATTTTATGAACTTGGTTAAGATTGTATTAAAAAAAATAATAAATAGAGAAAGTGTTTTACCATTTAACATTTTATTTTTTTTTAAAATATCATAATTCTCATAAAAAACTCTAAGTCTACTACTATCTGATAACCCACCTGAGGTAACGATTGCTATTATTGGTTCTATTTTTTGAAAAATATATTTTTTTTTATACAATTTAATAAATAAATTGAAATCTGAACAAATTTTATAATTTAAATTAAATCTATTTTTTTTTAATATCTTTGTTTTAATAAAAACGCTCTGATGACAGAAGGGAATTTGTAAAGTTGAATTATTAAAAAATTTACTTGATTGATAATAAAATATATCTTTATTATCTATAATAGTATTACCGAATACAATATCACTTTTTTTATTGATAGTTGTGTGAGCTTTCTTTAATACATTAATATCTTTAAACACGTCTCCTGAATTTAAAAAAATTGTCCATTCTCCTTTTACTAATGCTATTCCTTTATTCATCGCATCATAAATTCCTTTATCTTTATCTATAATAATTTTTGAAAAGTTTTTACTCATTTTCTTAATTATTTTAATAGTTCCATCTGTACTATTGCCATCAACTACAATAATTTCTTTATTTGCATATGATTGTGATATTATTGAATTAATTGTTTTTAGAAAAGAAGACTTTGTATTTAAGGAAACTACAACAATTGATATTTTTTTTTTTAACATTACAATACACTTTCAATAATTTTAAAGTATTTTTTAGCAAATTTAATTCTTAATTTTGCATAATCTTTTTTTATTTTATTTATTGGTTGATATTTTTTTTTTATCTTTAATAATTGAATGATTTTGATTGCAAGTTCCATGGGATTATTATGCTTAAAATAAAGAGCTTTATTAGAACACTGCTCCTTGTGAACTCTTAAATTTGATAAAATCATTTTTTTATTAAAAACCTTACCCTCTTCTACAGTGGTGCTCCAACCTTCGAATAAGGATGGATTTAGTAATATTTTTGAATGAAAGATTAAATTGATAACGTCTACATATGGAACAAATCCCGGTAAATCAAAATATTCATTTACCTGATTGACAGCTATGTCCCTAACAAAATCAGAATATACACTATTATCAAATCCACTAGCTGGGTTTCCAGTAACGACAAATTTAACTCTGTGGTTTTTTTCTTTTAATAAAATGGCACTTTTAACTAGAATATTGTGATTCTTATGTTTCCAAAATTGATTAGGCACATAAATATAATTTGGTTTGAGGTTGTATTTGTTTTTTAAATATTTGAATTTTTTTATTACTGTAAAGTCAATTTTTGGAACAAAATTTAGTATATATGTTTTTGACTTATTAATTTTATAATTTTTTTTTAGATTGGAGTAGGTATCTTTGCTACTAACTAGCACCCCATCAGCTTTTTTAATATAATTATTAAATAGCAAATCTCTTCTTTTCAGCTCATGTTTTGAAAAAAAAGATTTTAAATAAAGATGCTGCAAGTCAGGTATCCAGCATATGGATGCAATCCCAGGAGTTGGGACGGAATGCGAAATAATATCAACTTTATTTTTTTTTAGAAGATAGAGCATAATTAAGTCTATTTTAAAAATAAATTTTAATATTTTTCTCAAGACCAAAAATACAGAATTTTTTTGAAAATATACAGATGCAATAATATTTTTGTTCGGGATAAAAGAAGATAGGTATTTTTTTTTTTTATAAGAACAGAAAATTATAAAGTTAAGTTTGTTCAACTTTAAAAGTAATAGAGAAGATATTAAAGAATCTAAATAATTAATCTCTCCAGTCCAGCCATCTCCTTCAGGGTAAACAAAACAAAGATTTATTTTTTTTTGAACCATGCGATATACTTTTTTAACCCTAATGAAAAGTCTACAGATTGTTTCCAATCTAACATTTTTAAATCTTTATTATCACAGACTAAAATCTTAGGATCGCCTTTTCTAGGAATATTATTAAATATCGGTTTTTCCTTTACATGTAAATATTTATAGATTTTATTTATTACATCTTTATTGGTAAATGCGTTATGTCCTGGTGCGTTTATAATGCTTATTTTTTTTAAAGAATTAAACAAAATTAAATTTACAATTTTTACTGCATCGTTTACATGCATCCAGGATCTTAATTCTTCACCACTACCATTAAATATAAAAAAATTTTTTTTTAATTTACTAAGAACATCCCACAGAAGCTGTTTTTTCAATCCTTCTCCGTATAAAGAAAAAAACCTAATAATATTTAATTCTAATTTATTTTTTTTTGCAAAATTTATTAACAATTTCTCAGATTTAAGTTTATGTTTACCGTAGGGGGATATTGGACGCTTTATTTTTTTTTTTATACTATTTCCAAAAACAGCTGCACTTGATATAAATATTAATTTTGGTTTGATTTTTGTTTCTTTGATAAATTTCATCAGCGTTCTTGTTGATCCTACTGTTTTTTTTTTATCTTCTTTTGGATCAAGTATAGATTGTGTAACAGAACTGCCACCAGCACTATGAATAATAATATCAAAATTTTTTTTTATTTTTTTTAGACCAGATAGAGAAATTTCTTTTTTTTTAGAAAAATTCCCATACCTAAATACATAATGAATATCTTTCAATGATCTGTATAGGTTAGATCCCAGAAACCCATATCCACCCAATATTAAAATTTTTTTTTTTATTTTCATTTTTATTAATAACGTTGATTTATAATGACATTATAATATAGTTTTTTATGCATTTAAATATCATTTCAATTTTAGACTCAGGTAGCTCTATGTCTTCAAATCCTTATATACAAACTATTGAAAATCTGTCTTTAAAAATTTCTAATTATACAATTATAAATGTTCATTTATTATTAACTAAAAAAAATAATTATAAAGAAGCGTGCACTGAAAATAGTAAAAATTTTCAAAATTATAACACTTTTACACCAAAATCTTATTATGAATTATATAAATTTTTAAAAAAAAAAAAATTTATTATTCATCATTGTATACCAAATAACTTTGAATTTTTTCTAGTAAATTTTATTCTAAGGATCAGTTCATGTAAATTATTTGTAATAAGCAATGTTGGTTATAATCCAGAAAATTTTAATTACTTTAACAAAAATTTTTTACAAAAATTTAGAATTTTTTTTAAGCTAAGGGCTAGATACTATTTTTTTAGATTATTTGTTCTTATAAATGTTTTTCCTAAAATTGATTATTTTTTTGAATCTAGTGGCCATGTCATTAATTCTATTAACAATGGATTGAGTAAAAAAATCAATAGAATATTTCCTTGTATTGATTTTTCTTATTATAAAAGAGTGTTTAAAATTAGCAGCAAACATTATAATCCTTCATTAAAAAGAAAAATTTCTGAGGACTTTATAGTTTTTATTGACGGAATGATTCTTGATCATAAAGATGTTACTCTTAGAGAGGGGAAGGCTAGTCCGAAAAGAAGATTTAAATATTATAATAATCTTAATAAAATTTTGGCAACTATGGGAAAAATTTATAAAAAAAAAATTATTATTTGCCTACATCCTCAAAATTCTATTTCAATAAAAAAAAATGATTTTCCCGGGCTAAAATGTGTTAAATTTAAAACGGAAGAATATATTAACAAGGCTTTTATAGTGCTCTTTCATGAGGGCAGTTCCATAACTCAGGCTATATTGCTAAAAAAAAAAATTATTAGCCTACAAGGAAAAATTCTTGGGGATTACGTTTCTCAAAGATGCTTGTTGTATTCAAAACCTCTTGGACTTAAAAAAATTTTACTAGATAGTAGTGATTATTTAAAACATAAGATTATTTCTATTAAAGAATTAAATAAGATTGCAAAAAACAATTACAACAAGTATATAAAAGAAAATCTTGTTCAAGACTATTCGAAGACTGGTATTGATCAAGTAATAAACTATCTTCGAACAATATAAATAGCAAAATGACAATTATTGGACATAATAATCCGCCTCCTGATCCTAAAGAAACTATACAAAAGAATATTAATAGAAAAAAACCTATTCTAGATAGAGATCCCCTTTTTTTTCAAGGAATACCATTACCAAGTTGGATTGAGCTTAGTTTAATCGATGTTTGTAATAGAGCCTGCAGTTTCTGTCCAAAGTCTGAAGAAACAATTGCACCGAATACATATCAAAAAATGAGTATGTCCTTAATTAACAAGTTGGTAGAAGATCTTAAAAAAATTAATTTTGAAGGTGCGTTTTGTCTTTGTGGCTACGGAGAGCCGATGATTCATAAAGAATATTTAAAAATTATTAATAAATTAGGTGAAATTGGTGGTGTAGAAATAATAACAAATGGAGACATGATAAATAAAAAAAGTTTAATTGAGATATACAATTCAAAAGCAACTCGATTATTAATAAGTCTATACGATGGTCCCGATCAACTTATTAAATTTAAAGAAATGATTGAAGATGTTAATATTCCGAGTGATTTCGTTATTCTAAGAGACAGATGGTATAGTGATAAAGTTGATTACGGTGTGAAACTAACAAACAGAGTTGGAACGGTAAATATAGGAAATCAACCTGAAATTAAAAATTTTTCTAACCAAAAATGTTTTTATACCGCTTATCAAATGCTTATAGATTGGAATGGTGACGTTTTTTTATGCCCGCAAGACTGGCAGAGAAGACAAACTATGGGGAATATAATGCAAGAAGAAATATTTAATATCTGGAAAGGACCCATTTTAACAAAATATAGAAAAAAACTACTTTTGGGAGAAAGAAGCTTAAATCCTTGCAACCAGTGCAATGCTGATGGCATGGTATACGGAGAAAAACACCACAAAGCTTGGAAGGTTAATTCTGCCAAAAAATAAAATAAAAATGCACGAGTATACCATTTTTAATGGCAAATTAATTGGTGACTTCGAAGGATTATATCGAAGTTTTAAAGACCCGTTTACTCAATCAAAAAAAGAAAAATTTGAAACTTCAAAAGCAGCAATCATAAATTACTGCAATTTATTACAAGAAAAACAAAAAAAAAAATTAATTACTCTGGAAATAGGTTGTGGGTTTGGGCAGTTAACAGAAAAACTAGCCAAATTAGGTTTTAAAGCTTTCGGCACAGATATTAGTGAAACAGCTATAAAGAAAGCGAAAGCAAGAAGCCAAAAAAATCAAAAAAATTTTTTTACGAGCAAATTTTCAAATTATTCATTATATACAAAAATCAATCCAGATATTATTATTTTATCAGAAATCACGTGGTATGTGCTTCCAGAGCTAAAAAGTTTTATCAAATTTATTAAAAAAAAATTTAAAAATAAATATTTAATCCATAGCTTGGCTATTTATTATCCTGGACAACAAAAATATGGAAAGGAATATTTTACCAATAATAATGAAATATTAAAATTTTTTAATTTAAAATATATTGAGTGGGGTGAAAAATGGAACAAAGAAGAAGGAAGAACTTTTTTTCTAGCAGAAATCTAAAATGAGCAAAAATCAAGAGATCACTGTTAGTTCAGCAAATAAAAAATATCTATACGACCAAAAAAAAAATAGGTTTTTGGATTTCTGTATGTCTAGTGGATCCATGATACTTGGTCATTCAAATAAAATTTATACGACAGAAATTAAAAAACAAATAAGTCTTGGTTCAAACTACTCATCAAACAATATTTATAAAAAAGAATATGAAAAAAAATTAAAAAAAGTATTTAAACAGTTTGATAGTTTTGTTTTTTGCAATTCTGGTAGTGAAGCTAATCTAAGAGCTTTAAGAATAGCCAAATCAATTTCAAAAAAAAGTAAAGTAGTAATGACCTCGGGAAGCTGGCATGGCTCCTTGGATAATTTTTTATTTGATCTTCGTTTCAAAAATAAAGAATTTAATAATTATGAATTATTATCCTCAGGGGTAGATTTGAACAAAAAAGAAACTATTATCATTCCTTACAATGACATAATTAATTCTAAGAAGATTTTAGATAAAAACATTTCTAAGATATCAATGATTATAGTTGAGCCAATACAAGCAAGTGCTCCTAATACTGAAAGTTATGAATATTTAAAATTTTTAGAAAATTACTGCAAAAGAAAAAATCTCGTTCTTTGCTTTGATGAAATAATTACTGGGCTTAGAGTAAAAAATCTTTCTATATACAAAAAATATAATTTAAAACCTGATATAGTAACTTTTGCTAAATGTTTCGGTGGAGGATTGCCTATAGGAATAGTCGCTTATAATAAAATTATAAAAAGAAAATTAGAAAAGTTAAAAAACAAAATATTTTTTGGAGGAACTTTTTCAGGCAATCCATTAAGTACAAGAATTGGATGCAAGACATTTGAATTCATATTAAAAAATCAGAATTTAATTAATACTAAAATTAATTATTTAGGGGAGTTTATAGAAAATGAAATTAATCAATTTTGCGAAAAAAAAAGTATTAATTTTAAATTTTTAAGATACGAATCTATTTTAAAACCAGCATTTAATTTAAAAAAGCAAACAAAAAAATTTGAAAAAAATGAATATTTCACAGAATTTAGAAATTATTTGTTAAAAAATAAAATTTTTATTTCAAGCAATTGCTGCTTTTTTATAAGTTATTGTCACAATAAACACGATTGTTCAAAACTTGTAGCAGTAATTAAAAAATTTTTACTGTTTAATAAATAAGATCTCTATAGTTGAATAAGGAATATGGCTATATATAGGTAAATTATAGCATTTATAACCACTATTCCTCATTTGAATAATGAATTTTTTTAATCGCTCGGACTGGACATGGAGCTGGTTATCATCGATATTGACATCTTCAGAATATTCAAACTCTTCAACTGTTTGCTTAATTTGTATTTTTTCATCAATTATGTTTTTCATAACTTCTGGGGCGGCTCCTTCTATATCTAGTTTTAAAATATCCACTTTGCTATGATGTTCTGCTAAATTAACGTTGATAACTTATAACAATCGAGCAAATCGTATTTAGAATTCTTAAATAAGTTAGTAATAGAGCCTTCTGAATTGCTGGCATTATGCTCATCCTGAATAAAAAATTTTACTTTTCCATCTTTATTTCAAATACCAAAAGAATAAATAACAGATTTTTCATTCATCAAATCACTCTTACTTAATGTGATAATTTGCAACAGTAATAGTTGAAAAATCATCTAATACATCTAGGTAAATTTTTGAAAAATGTTTTAATAATCTTCTTTTTTTTATAAATACTATTGATCCACTATTTTTTTTTAGAAAAATTATCTACACAAGTTGTATTAAAGCTCTTTTTGTATGATCTAAAGCAAGGTATTTGTATTGACTACTACTATATACTTCAGCTAAAGCTTTGTATTCTCCATTGTTCCACCAAAATGGGTAATTAATCAGCTCATCAAAAAGAATTAATGTATTATTGTCTGTATATTTTTTGGTAATTTCCAAGATAAACTTAGCAGTAGAGTAAATATTAACATCTATATGCATAAATTTTATTTTTTTTATTTGATTTGTTTCTAAATAATTTTGCAAAGTTTCTTCTATATATCCTTGAACGATTTCGACATTTGCAGGTAGGTTTTTGGGTGGCATACCATTTTGATTTGATGATCCAACTTGATTGTTTGTTCCTGGCCAAATTTGTGGATTTCCAAAAAAAGTATCAAACCCCACAATTTTAATATTTTTTTTTAAAAGCTTCTTAGAAAAATATCTTAAGGATTCTCCTCCGCCAACACCAAACTCTAAACAAATATTAGATTTATCAGCCTCTGACTGTAACTTTTCATTTGTAATTTGATTAATGACAAAATCCCACAACTCGTGCTTATCTTCAAACAATAAACTATTGCTAAATTGCTCACCTAAAATTTCATATGTTTTTTCGTGAGATTTCTTTTGTAGAAAGCTAACAAAGTTCATTCTATCAAACTTGATCCCTGTTATAATAATATTAACCAGCAAAAATCTAAATTTATTTATTAATTTTTTAAAATATTCCATTACTTATAATTGTTAATTAAATAATTTAGCCACCATAACATTCTTTTAATATTTTGATACTGAATTTTTTAAATTAATAACTTTATTAAAATACTTTGAAGGAGCCTTATTGGCCTCTACCGCATCTGTAATTTTTTAATTTAAAAGATATCTATTTAATAGCTATTTATAAAACTGCTAAAAAAGTTTCTCAATTAGATCGAGATAGATGATTATTAATAATTTGTGTTAAATAACTTAATAATGTGTTATTTAAAAAATGATAAATCAAGTAATCTATTATGAAAGATCTTATAAGAAAGATATTAAATAAATACTCTTATTTTAAACTCAAACAAAAAGCTCAACTTATAATTGGAGCAAATTCTGTAATAAATTATAGATCTTTTGATCTAAAAAATAATAAAAATTGTAGGTTTGTTATAGGAGAAAAATCTTCAATTTCTGCATCGTTTGTATTTGAAAAAGAGGGAGCCATTATAGAGATTGGTAGAAATACATTCATGGGCGGATGTGTATTGAGTTGTGCTGAAAAAATTAAGATAGGTGATAATGTTTTCATTGCTTGGAATGTGAATATATTTGATCATAATTCTCATTCTTTAGATTTTAATGTGCGTAGACGTGATTTACCTTCCTTATTTAATAAAAAAAAAACGTGGGATGATGTAGTCATTAGACCAACAATAATTGAAGAGGATGTTTGGATAGGAGTAAATGCAATTATCTTAAAAGGTGTCATAATTGGAAAGGGTGCTATTGTAGCTGCTGGTGCAGTTGTGACAAAGAACGTACCTCCAAATACGATAGTTGCGGGAAATCCTGCTAAAGTTATAAAAGAACTTTAGATAAATTTTTGAGTTTTTGTAATATTAATTTTATTGCCTTATTTGTTAAGAAGTGACCCGGGTAACTGAGTTGAGTGAATGTTTGGTTGGGCTATTTTATTGGCTAAAACCACTTTTTTTCTCAAACTCTTAGTGTGAGATATTCCCAAACTTTAAATTCTTTATTTTTTTAACACTTTAATCATATTAATAAATTTTTTTATTGGCATTATATTGCTAATAGTTTGAATGTAACTAGATTTCATGGCTTGAAAATTAATTTTTAAGAGGTTAACAAAAACATATAACCATGCATTGTAATTCAGATTTTTTATTAAACTTAGAGCGTACTTGTTGAAATAATATAAAGGAATAAAAAATTCAACTGATTTTTTTCTTATTTTTTTCCAAGAGTTTTTGCTATTACTAACTCCAAAGCCAATAACTGCTAAGCCCTGTTTGGTTCTATTTATTTCACCTTTGCTCAATAAAAAAAAGTGCACACCCCAATCGAAAGCAAAACTTGATGAGAGGAATTGTTCATGATTTTTTATAATTTCAGTTCTGATTAAAGAATAAAATGTTCCCTGCCCAGCAAATGCATTTTGAAGAAAAGTGACGAAGCGTTCTTCAAGTGTTCCAGTTAAATTAAAATTAATATGCTTTTTAAAGTTATTTTCATCACCTAAGAAACAATGTGGTGATGTTGATGCTACGTAGTTTGGATTTGACTCCAGAGCTAGCATATTTACCTCTAAAAAATCTGGTGAAATCCAGTCATCACCACCTATCCATTTAAAATATTTTCCCTTGGCCTGTTTCAATACAAATTCAAAATTTTCCTCCCCACCGATATTATATGGTTGTCTAATGTATTTGATTCTGGAATCTTTTAATAAAAATTCTTCACAAATTCTCGCTGTTTCATCATCTGATGCATTGTCAGAAATTATCAATTCAAAATTTTTAAAAGTTTGTCTTAGTAAAGAATTGATAGTTTTTTCAATAGTTTCTGCGTCATTATAAACAGGTAAGCCAATGCTAACTTTTGGTTCTGTATTTTTATATTTCATTGTGATCAAGTGTTACAATCTCATTAATTTATCTTAAATTGTAAAAATAGTTATTACCAACTTGGGCTTTTTAATTTATATTCTCCAGATAATATAAATTTTTTCAAGTTTAAATCGATTTTATTTTGTATATCTGGTGTACAAAAATTCATCCAATAATTGTAAATTTCAGATGAAAATAAAGCATACCACCCCCCCATCTGTTTTTCTATATCCTTAAAATTAGAGAAAAAAATATTTTGGTTATCATGAAGATATTTCATATAGTAGCATTTATATACGTCCTCTGAAAAAAGGTTTTTATTTACATAATTTTTTAGATTAAATATTTTATTTTCTAATTCCTCTTTAGATTTTGGATGAATATTAAAATCATAGGAAATGTGAGGGTTGTGCAAGCTTGCATTTATTACAGTAATATTCTTTGCTGCATATTCAATCCCAATTGAGCCATGAACAGTTAAAAGAATATTTATTCCCTCTTCAATTAACTGGTGGTGAGAGGTTGTATTGGGTATTAAAATAATTTTATTATAACGAGAAATAAAATCATTAATAGTTTTTTTGTCAAAATTATCTATTCCTGGGTGAGTTTTGAGATACCATTCATAGTCTGTTTTTTTACTGAGTTCGCCAAGAAATTGTAGCCATTCAAAAAAATCAGGAAACAAAGCTTTTCCAAGCGTATTGGGACTATCGTGAAAAGAATGTGATGCAATTAGAATTTTAACATGACTTTTATTTCTAAGAATTTTAGACAAAACTTTTTTTTGTGAGTAAGCAGTGTATTTAATATAAGATTGATCTACATCAGTACTACCTTCAAATATTAATTTTAACCTGCCACGTGCTTTTTCGATCGCCTTATTTTTTGTTGAAATATCTAATTTCTCAAAATCATTTTTGTACAAATAATGTTCCAGAAATGGAGTTGTATTTTTTTTAGATAAATAATATATTTGTTGTATATTAACTAGGTATACTGGTATATCCAATGAAATTGCAATTCTAGCTGGTAAACCAGCAAAATAACAGCTGTGACTAATCAGAAATGCTTTAATATTTTTTTTTAAACAAATGTCTTTCCAATAATAATACAAAATGCAAAACTTAAATAATATTTTTCTAAATTCCTCTGATTTAATATTTACAGTGGGCACTTTATAAAATCCTAGATATTGATCATAAATTAAATCACCAACCCATATGTCATCAACAATTAAATTTATCAAATCCGATTTAGAATTAATCTCAGACAATAACTTATTTGTAAGGTGATTAGCTAAAATTTTATAATTGCTTACCTCAGGCTTTAAAAATTTATTAACACCAAAAGATTTATATATTTTCTTAGTTTTTAAATTAAAAATGTTAGACTTAAATTTATTTAATAAATTTAAGTCTATATCTGTTTGATAACCAACAAATTGAGCATCATGAACTTTAGAGAAAACTCTTAAGAAATGACTAATAGCTATATGATTTGGTTGCATGTTAGTCATTTCAATTAAAATTTGATCAACTTTATTTTGAGAATTATCAAATATAGTTTCATTATGTCTTATGAAATTATTTTCAAAGCGATCAATCGGTCTGATTTTTTGCAGGTATGTAGTAATTTTATTTTTTCTTGCAGTCATTAATTTATTTTTATAATTTATGCTAAAAATTAATTGAATTATTTTTTGCTTTTTAATATCTCATTTATGTGAATTAAAAATCCTTTATTAGAGTATTTTATAAAAATTATATACTAAATAATTTATTGTAATATTTATCTCTTCTTTTTTTCATAAAATCAACAAGCCTATCTCTGAAGGTTATTTTTGGTAATTTTGCGATTCTCATTTTCATTTTTTTTAAGTCATCCCAAAAAAAACCTGACCTATTTTTTTTTATTTTTAGGTAATCTTCGTAGGTACAACTTACATAGTGTAAATTATATAATTCTGAATTTATAGCATATCTATCAAACTTTAATGTTTCTATTTTATAACCAAATAATTCCATGCGTTGTTGCCATTTACGTAATGCAAACACTGCTGCTCCGCTAATTTTTTTCATTTTCATATTATCAAAAGCATACTGTGTCAGTCTTGCAACTGCTTCAAGAGGTGCGTAAGGAGAGTTTTTTGGATCTATGTTTACATCGGTCACAACAGCTATATCACATGTTTTTGTTTTATTATCTATGAACGATAAAGAAACAACGCCTTTATACAATTTGTCTTTAGTTCTTAAAATTAATATAAATCTATTTTTTTTTGTAGATCGCAAAAATTCAACTTGCTTTTTGGGTGTGTTATTTTTTTCTTTATAATGATGAGATAAATATCTTACAATATAATCTTTATTAAACCATGAATACCAACTCGATTCCTTAGCAAACTTTATTGTTGGTTTGCAGAGATCTATTGTTTCTCCTTTTATAAAAATTTTTAAATCTTTCACACCTTCTAGCTTTTTAATCTAAATTTTTAGTTCCATTTAATCACACAACCAGCAATAGAAAGTCCAACACCAAAACCTAACAACATAACTATATCATTTTTTTTTAGAATTTTTTTTTGGTTCAAAGTTTCCAACAAAATTGGAATTGTAGAGGAAGTAGTGTTTCCTATGCTTTTATAATTAGTGTGAAATTTTTCTTTTGGAATTTTTAATGTTGATACTAATTTATCTAAAACTAATTTACTTGCCTGATGAAAAATAAAATGGTCAATATTTTTTAACTTACAATTTGATTTCTTTAATAATTTATTAAACAATTCTGGAACTGATTTTGTTGTGAAAAAAAAAACTTCAGGGCCATTCATGTAAATGATGTTATTTTTTTCTATGAGGCTCTTATATCCTGATCCCTCACTTAAAAAAGAAAATTTAGGTTTGAAACCTGATATTTTTTTTTTTACGATACAAGATGAAGCCGCATCACTAAATATGGATATGCAATTTCTGTCGTTTGCTCTAAAAAACTTCGTATAAGTGTCGGAACATACCAATAAGGCATTTTTAATAAGTCCATTTTTGATTTGTGATTGTATTAACGATAAAGCATATACAAATCCAGAACATCCCATATTTAAATCATAACAAATAGTTTCCTTATTAAGTCTCAGTTTTCCCTGCAAAATATAAGATACAGGTGGTAGTTTATTCTTTGCCGTTTGTGTAACAACTACAAGACAGTCAATTCTATCTTTAAATTTTTTTAGAGTTTTTTTACAAGATTTTAATGATAATGCCAAAACATCTTCATCTTTTTTTGATTTATTAATGAAATCAATTCCAGTTTTTAAACGAAGTTCTTTTATATTTGGAAAATTTTTTCCAAAATTTGATATATGTTTTTTTTCTGATCCGAGGCAGTGGTCAAAATTGCTAATGGAAAAATTACTCATGAATATTATTTTTTTATTATTTCTTAACTGCTATTTATTTATTGTTAAAAAAATTATTTTTTTTTAGTAACAAAATGATCTTTTTAACTGAGTCAGCAGAAGCCATTTCTTTTATAGTAAAAATTTTACCATCGAGTTTATCGTCAAGCATGGTCAAAATATTTAATTGAGCGAGAGAATCCCAATTTTCGGTATTTTTAGAACTTGAATTGATATCTATTTTATTTTTAGTTACTTTTTTTATTACTTCTATGATTTTTTTTTGTGAAATTTTCATAATTTGATTTAAATAAATATTATCTTTGAGATATATAGCATAACAATATATAGTTTAAATTAATAAATAAACTAAAAAACATATAAAAATATTGAAAAAATTAGTTACAGTGATTATTATTGGTGGGGGTTCGACAATCTCAAGAAATTCATTTAAAAACTGTCAAGAATATAACATTATAGGATTTTCAAAACATACCAGCATTTCCAAGATTAAAGAGTACAAAACTTATAAATATAGTTCAGCAAATGACATTTATAAAATTACATCTAAAATAAATACAAAAAAAATAGTATTATTATTAATGGAAAGCTTATCTATTCCCAATTTAATAATAAATAAAAATGAAGCTGAGCTAAAAAAAGAAATTTTTTCCAATATTATTAATCCCCACAATATTATTAAAAAAATATTACCTTTAATGCTAAAAAACAAATGGGGAAGGATTATTTTTTGTGGCTCATCTGGGGCTTTAAAAACGGATACTGGTATATCTGGCTATTCATTAGGGAAGTATGCAAATCTAGCTTATTGTAAAGTTCTCTCTAAAGAATATGCAAAATTTGGTATCAGCTCAAATTATTTAAGTCTTGGACTTTTTGATACACCTATGTTTAAAACAAAAAAAACTTTAATCAAAAAAAAATTATTAGAGCAAACTGATACTCGGTCAACTGGTGACTTTAGCTCATTTTTCTATGCCATAGATTTTATAATCAAATCCAATTATGTAACTGGAAGTGTGATTCCAGTCGACGGAGGCTTTAATTAATAATTATAATTTTATGACAAGGAAACTCTTTTTAGAAAAAATTAAAATAAACAAAAAAACCATAAAATTATTTATAAGCAAAAAAATATTTACTCCCAATTTAACTACTAATTTACTAGTTGATGCATGTAACAAGATAATTAATAAAAATAAGAAAGTATTAGAGTTGGGATGTGGAAGCGGTATAATAAGTTCCTATTTATACAAAAAAAAAATTATTACCAAAATATATTGTTCCGATATATCTGAGCAAGCTATTATGTGTTCAGTTAAAAATGCAAAATATTTAAAAGCCAAGCACGAAATAAAAATTTCAAACCTATTTGACAATTGGAAAGATGAAAGTTTTGATTACATTATAAATGATGTATCTGCAATTTCAGAAAGTTTAAATAAAATGACAAACTGGTATAAGTATACTACAAACCAAAGCGGGATCGATGGCACTAAGTTTACCATTGAAATACTAAAGACATTTAAAAATCACCTTAAAAAAAAAGGATCATTAATATTTCCTATCATTGGATTATCTAATAAAAATAAAATTTTAAATTTTATAAAAAAAAATAAAATTAAAAATAAATTAATTGCATCTCAAGAATGGCCTTTGCCAAAAGAATTTTATAAATATAAAAAAAAACTTTTGGACTTAAATAAAAAAAAAATAATACAGATAGAAGAAAAGCTTGGATTTTTAACTACAAAAACTGATATTTATCAATGCTTTTAAGTATTGATTTTTGTAGTTTTTTTTCTGATACACAAATATTTGTAAATGAGGAATACGTAGATTTTGCTGAGCTTAAATTATTTTTTAGTTTTGAATTTAATTTTTTGTTAACTTAAATTTATACTACTTGATAATCAGCAATAACATGTCGTCTTATACTTAACTCAATCTTTGAAAATTCATATTACAAATTGGGCCCTCTAATAATTTATCAATCGAACGTCCATTCTCACATTCTGCAATAAGTTTAAACACATGATCTAATACTTTTTCATAACCTTCTAATATATTCGGATTATGTTCTGTACAAACATAAACACTATTAGCTGCCAAGTATCCTTTTTTTAACATTTCCTGAGTAATAAGAGTTTTGTATTCTAAATTAAATTTTGAATTGAACTTAAACTGTATTAAAGCTGGTAATCCAAAAATAGATATCGGTATCTGATATTTTTGTCCTAGTTTTTTCCAAATTTTTGAAATTGTACCACCAATTTGTGTGATTTTTTCCCAAGATTTTTCTCGCTTCATGACTTCAAGTGTTTTTAATGCTGCAGATGGTCCAATTCTTTCAGTCCAAAATGTACTACTTATAAAAGTCGATTGCGCTTCTTGCATAATTTGACGTTTTCCAATCACCGCAGTAATTGCATAACCATTACCTAAAGCTTTACCAAACATCGCCATATCTGGTTCAACATCATATTTTTTATGTATGCCCCCGAAAGTTTCTCGGAACCCAGAGGTACACTCATCAAAAATAAGTACAATATTTTTTGAACTTGCTAGCTGACGAACCTTGTGTAAAAAACCATCCTCAGGCTGCATGCTTCGTACAACTTCCATTTTAATAACGCCAATATCATGTATTTTTACCAATGACTCTAATTCATCAAGTCGATTGTAGTTAAAAGGGAAAACTGTATTTTTTAAATGACTAGGAACACCTTTGGGTTCAAGACCAGGCAATAAATGTCCATCTAAACTTTTATCATCACCTAAATTTGCCGATAAATACCAATCATGCCATCCATGATATCCACAAATCGCTACCTTATCACGTCCAGCAGCAGCTCTTGCAATCCGTATCGCGATAGCATTAGCTTCTCCACCACTCCTTGCAAAACGTGCCATGTCTGCCCACGGGTGCATCTCAATCAATTTCTCTGCTAGAAAAACTTCTTCTGGACAATTTAAAGTTGACATGTTCCCGTCTTTAACGGTTTTCATCACCGCTTCATCTACTTCAGGATGGCCATATCCTAACGTATTAGTTCCTATACCCATAATAGACATATCAATAAATTCCTTTCCATCTAAATCCCAAACCTTGCAACCTTTTGATTTGCTAAAATAAGAAGGCCATTTTCCTGGAAGAAACATTTCTGGCCTTTTAGAAAGTAGCATATTACCACCTGGTATTATTTTTTTTGCTCTTTTATAAAGCTTTTGCCCTGTACCCATAGTTGCACCCTCATTATTTTTAATATGTTGATTTTCTAAAAAAAATTCAGGACTTTGCTTTTGTAACTCTAATACCTGTTTCCAATTAAAATGAATATTTGGTGAAAAATGTTCAAATACTTTAGTCACTACAGCTAAATCCTCATACTCATCAACCGTCCATCTTAGATTAGACAAATCCTCACTATGCTTCATTGAAGATTTTAAGAAACTTTCCGAATTGAGAATATAAGGTGTAACATGCTCTCTATCATAGTCTAAAACTGCTTCATTATTTGCACGTTCAATTGATGCAAATGAAATAACTTCAATATCCATTCCATCAGGATAACTTACAGGATTAGTATTTGAAAAATAATCTACTTTTAAGTCTTTATAACATTGAATACATCGATCAACTAATGATGGGTCAACTAAGGGGCAATCACCTGTAATACGCACAACAATATCTGCATTAGTTGTTTTGGCCGCCTCATAAAATCTGTTTAAAACATTTTTTTCGCTGCCTCTTGTACATCGGTAACCTAAAAATTCAACAATGGATTGCAACTCGTCATTTTGAGGATGTTCAGAAGTCGCGACAACAATTTCATCTAATTCCCTAGATTGAGATAAACGGGTTAGCAAAAGTTCAATCATTGGCTTATTAACAATGGTTTTTAAAACTTTTCCAGGCAATCTGCTTGAGCCCATTCTTGCTTGAACTATTGCAACTATTTTCATAATTTTTTCCAATTCGAAGGGTTTAACAAATTGACATCATTTGTACATAGCTCCAGTGGTATCTTCGGCAAAATACCTTCAGAGGAAATAACAATTTGTTCTAGTTGGTCTTTAGAGTCAACTCCAACAATAACTTTTGATATCTCTTTTATTGAAAGGGCATATCTTAGAGTAGCTTCTAATGCAGTTATTTTATTATCATTTAACCATTCATGCCACATTTTCCATAAATTCTTCCACTGATTAAATTTATGGGGACGATTTTTTTTAGACATCAACAGCAACCCCTGTAGAAACACAGAGCGAACATGAACTTCAACATCTGCTTCGTATAATTTTGACAGCCAGCCACTATTTATCAATCGTTGGTCAATAATATTTAGAGGAGCTTGAACAATATCTAGCTTAATCTGATTTGTTAATTTTTCAAGTTCTGATGAATCATATATTGATAAGCCTATCTTCTTAACCAGGCCTCTTGACTTTAAATTATTAAGTGCATTTAGTATCTTTTCACCTTTGTCACCAAGCAGATCTTCTGATCGATGAATCAACAAACCATAGAGTGATTGTATACCAAGCCTTTTTAATGATAATTTAATTTGATCTTCGACCCAAGAACTAATATTCGCAACCTTTATTTTTGGGAGAGAGGGTAACTTTGTAACAAATTTAAAGTCTAAAATACCAATCTTACCAATTATACTTTCGCTGTTACCATAAGCAATAGCTGTATCAACTAAATGAATATTTTTTTCTCTAGCTGTCTTAATGATATCTTTTATATTTTCTAATTTTATCTTGCTGTGTTGATTTGCTATACCATAACTCATTCCAAATTGAGCTGTCCCCAGCGCTAATTTATTCATTTTATTTCTACACAAATTAAATAATTCATTTAAAGAATATATTTAAAACATTTTTTAAAATTTTAACAATATAAGCTTGCTGTTCATCCTGAAGTGCTACATGCATCGGAATACTAATTGCTTCTTGATGAAATTTTTCTGCTACTGGAAAATCATTTTTTTTAAAACCTAAATGTTCATAGTATGGATGTCGATGTACAGGAATATAATGCAAGTTTACACCTATGTCATTTTTTCTTAATTCATCATAAACTAGTTTTTGGGTCTTAAAATTTGAGTTGGCCTTGATAAGAATTGGATAAAGATGATAACTAGAATTAACGTTAAGTGCCTGCCAAGGTACAGTGACTGTCAAATTTTTAAGTTCAGTATCATAATATTTCGCTATTTTATGACGACGTTTAACATATTCATCTAGACGTTTCATCTGATTTAAGCCCAATGCTGCTTGAATATCATTCATTCTATAATTATAACCAAGATCTATCTGTTGATAATTCCAGATTTCATCTTTTGGTCGTTTTTTCATCTTTACTTCATCGTTTGTAATGCCATGTGTTCGCAATCTATATATTTTATCTGCAATATCTTTGTTATTAGTTAACACCATACCTCCCTCAGCAGTGGTTATAATTTTTACTGGATGAAAACTAAACACTGTGATGTCGCTGTGTGTACATGAGCCAACTTTAATTTGATTGTAAGATGAGCCAATTGCATGAGATGCATCCTCTATAATTTTAAAACCATAACGTTTTGATAATTTGTGAATAGCAGGCATATCACAGGGTTGACCGGCAAAATGAACTGGGACTATTATTTTTGGCAGTTTTCCTGATTTTTCAGCTTGTATTAATTTATCTGATAGCGCATCAATACTCATGTTGTAAGTTCTTGAATCAATATCAACAAAATCTATATTTGCTCCGCAATAACGACCACAATTTGCAGAAGCTACAAAAGTATTGGGTGAAGTCCACAGCCAATCTCCTGGACCAAGATCCAATGCAAGACAAGCTATGTGCAATGCACTAGTTGCGCTATTAACTGCAATAGCGTGAAAAGCTCCACAATAATCAGCTACTGATTTTTCGAATTTTGGAACTATAGGACCTTGCGTTAAAAAATCTGAGCGTAGTACTTTTTCAACCTCAACAATATCATCTTCCGTAATTTCTTGACGACTATAAGGTATCATAATCTAAGTTTTACCAATACAATCTTGGTTACTGTCGATCCATTTTTGTAAATCAGATTTTGTCATCCATTCTGAATTATTATCACTACTGTACACAAATTCTTTAAATACTTTTTTTCCATTTTTTATACGTAAATTATCTTTTGCCCACTCATGTATCTGCGGTAAAATTTTATAACAATTAGAGTATTCATAAGTTGAATTAGCATCATCGCTACTAATCATTTGCTCATGCAATTTCTCACCGGGACGAATACCTATAATTTTATGCTTAGCTTTTGGTGCAACTGCCTTGGCAATATCTATAAGTCTCATTGATGGAACTTTTTTAACATAAATTTCTCCTCCCACCATATCTTCAAAAGCATGCCACACTAGGTTAACTCCCTGATCAAGTGAGATCATAAAACGAGTCATTCGCACATCAGTGATGGGCAATTCACCTTGATCTTTTAATGACATAAAAAATGGAATTACAGAACCACGTGACCCCATAACATTACCATATCTCACTACAGAAAAGCGTGTTTTGTGGCCACTTGCATAAGATGAATTACTTGCAGTAAATAATTTATCCGATGCTAATTTGGTTGCTCCATATAGATTAATTGGACTGCTTGCCTTATCAGTTGAAAGGGCTACCACCCGTTTAATATTTTGATCAATGCAAGCATCTATCAAATTCATTGCTCCATCAATATTAGTTTTTATACATTCAAATGGATTGTATTCTGCAGTAGGGACTATTTTAGTTGCTGCTGCATGCACAACAAATTCCACATTATATAAAGCACGATGAAGTCGATCTTTATCGCGAACATCGCCAATAAAAAAACGTACTCTTGGATCATCCTTAAACAATTTTGCCATCTCCCATTGTTTCATTTCATCACGTGAAAAAATCACCAAACGTTTAGGATTATATTTTTTTAATGTAAGAGGGACGAAGGTATGACCAAAGGAACCCGTTCCACCTGTAATTAATATAGAAGAATTTTTAAGCATTTTTTTTAATTATTATTAATGGCATTTAAACGGAAATTTTTATTAATATTGATTAATTCCTCAAAAGTCCCTTTATTTTTTAGCTCACCTTTTTCCAGTAAGAAGATATTATCACACTTTTTTACCGTACTTAAGCGATGAGCAATTAAAATAATAGTAATATCTTTGCTTAGATTATTGACCGAATCCATTACAGCTTTTTCAGTTAGATTATCTAAAGAGCTTGTTGCCTCGTCTAGAATTAAAACTTTTGGATTATGATATAAAGCTCTTGCAATTCCTATGCGTTGACGCTGTCCTCCTGACAATCTAACTCCACGTTCACCAATAGTTGTTTGATATTGTTTGGGCAGCTCATCTTTGACAAAATTATGTAAATTTGCAATTTTAGATGCTTTTAAAACAGCTGTTAGATTAATATCTTTAGGCTCTACCCCAAAGGCAATGTTTGCAGCAACTGTATCATCTGATAAATAAATATGCTGAGGTACATAACCTATAGATCGTTGCCAGGCTCTTGCGTTTTGTTTTGTGATTACTTTTCCATCAACCTCTAATGTACCTTTTTGAGCTACCAACAATCCTAAAATAATATCAACTGTTGTAGTTTTTCCGCTGCCAGTAGCACCTACTAGTCCGACGGTAGATTTTGCAAGAATAGTTAAATTCATATTTTTTAAAGCTGTTCTAGATGCATTCGGATAATTATAGTGAATATTTTTTAAAACAATTGTTTTGTTAAATGTCAAAACTCCTTGTTCTTGATTTTCGTTAAATGGTTCAAGGCTTTTAAGATCATGGTGTAGTTTCTTAAGTGAAGGACCAACAAAAGTAAGACTGGTAAAAGAACTATAAATCTTTTGTAGAGCTGGCATTAAACGATAGCCAGCAAAAACATATAAGCTAACAACTGGTAAGGCATTACTAAAACTGCCTGTTTGAGCAATAGCATAAAGTATTATTAGCAAAATACCGCCAAAGGCAACAGCTTCTAAAATAAAACGGGGTAATTGAGATATAATTAATGATGAGGCCTGAGTTTTAGCAAAAATTTTGGCAGAGTTTGAAAAAAGCTTAATATAGGTTTCTTCTAACCCTCCTACTTTAACTTCTTTTGCAGCACTAAACATCTCACTTACTGCTTCAAAACGTAATCGATTATTTACAAATCGTTTTTCTCCAGTTCGATTAAGATATTTACGTACAATATAAAAAATAATTAAATACGCTACACCTAGTGAAAGACCAACAACAAATGTTAGTTTTGGATCAGTTATAAATAATAACATAATAAGTGCAATTGCAGTCATGCCTCTGGCAATCAACTCCATTAATGGTTCAATGCCACTTCCAACTATTGTACCTACTTCTGATAAAATAGTTTTTCCAAGATCCGCACTATGACGAGATAAAAACCAACTATAAGGCTGATTCAAATAACCCTCTATCAAACGTTTTCCGATGCTATGATCGCGCATTAGAGTAAATCGAACTTGTGCATAAGTTGTAAGAGCTTTGAAAGCGAGTGAGATAATTAATAATAAAAATACAAGAACCCCCAAAACAAATAGAAAATCTTGATTAGTTTCTATTCCAAACATGCTTGTATAATGAAACATATTATTTAAAATAACATTTGTCTGTATTAGGCTAGGGTTCGTCAAAACTGACACGAAAGGCAAAATAGATGCAACTCCAATCACATCTAATAATGCCATTATAATCATCATTATTAATAATAATCCTGCACGTTTACGTTCATGAGGAGTAAGTAAAAATAATAATTTTTTAAAAGTATCCATTGAGCTTTTATAAAGTACTTAATTATTTTATATAAAAAACCAAACTATATATTGTTAATACTTTTTTGTTAAACAGAATAGCTAGATTTTCGTAATATTTATATCTAAAATTCTGTAAAAATTTTTTTCAGTGCATAAATCAAGCCAATTGAGCTATTAGTACTGGTCAGCTACACGCATTACTGCGCTTCCACATCCAGCCTATCAACGTGGTGGTCTACCACGGCTCTATAGGAAGAACTAGTTTTGAGGTGAGTTTCCCGCTTAGATGCTTTCAGCAGTTATCTCTTCCATACTTAG
>Ga0209223_10001597_pt1 | contig 24332 bp, 10 predicted proteins | sample COG_06_FD_184750 | JGI IMG/M metagenome (GOLD analysis project Ga0209223, IMG submission 184750) | Pelagic Microbial community sample from North Sea - COGITO 998_met_06 (SPAdes) (version 2) | ecosystem: Environmental > Aquatic > Marine > Neritic zone/Coastal water | place: Helgoland, sampling...
GATTACTTGCCCGCTCGGGTGAGTCGAGGCCATCGCCGTTTGTTGCGCAAGCGTAGCGAGATACACCATCCGCCTTCGTCGGGATGGGTGAGCGTGACTCGGGCACCGAGGATTTTGGCGCGTCGTTCGAGGGAAGGGGGCAGGGTCTGTGCGCCGTGATCGGGTGGGCTGCTGCCGTTATCGGTCACCGTCAGGAGGGTCGTTTTTGCACCGACGACCAGGTGGGTGGAGAGCTCCGTGGCATCAGAATGGCGGCAGCAGTTGATCAGGCACTCTTTGTAGAACAAGAACAGATCGACCTGTTTTTGCTGATCGATCGTTGCCAGGTGCTGCTCGCCTGACACGGACAGCTTGTGTTTGAGGTCGACCACAATGCGCTCGGCCGCGCGATTCATATCAGCGATGAGCCCCTTATACAGTCCTGTGGCGGTTTGTAGGTCGGATACATGATGCACGGCGACAATGGAGCGCTTTGTCGTGGCCTGGATCTGCTGTAACAGGCCAGGCAGCCTTTCGGGGTTTGTGACGGCCTTCTTTTCGGCCAGTTCGCCGATTAAACTGATGGTGTGCAGGTTGGCGCCCAGTTCATCATGCAGATCGGCGGCAAAACGTTCTTTAATGCGGGCGATGTGGCGCATGCGCAGCATTCGGTCGACGAGAATGATGCAGAATATACCGCCCGTCAACAGGGCGGCCAGCCAGCCGAGCCGGCGCAGGTTGATCTGCTGCCGTGCATAGCGCTGGTTGAGCTCGGCGGTGAGCAGTGGGCGTTCCCGTTCCAGATCATGACGACGGACGAGTTCATTCATCCATTGCCGGGGGGAGAGGATACGGCCATAGAGGTTGCGGCCATCCGTCAGGGAGGAGGCTGGGTGGCGGACGTCGCCCGGATTCTCCAAGCGGATGGGGCGATGGAGGGCGACGTTCTGTCCCTTTGCAAGGATCTCGAGTTCAGCAAAGCCGGTTCGAATCGCCGGTGTCATGTTCTCTCGTTCCAGAACGAAGGGTTCAATGACTTGGATCCGCACATAGCGGCAGGCGGTTTCGGGCAAATGCTTCATCAAGATGGGGCCCGCATGAGCGAAGGAGGCTCGCTGATAAGTGTAGAGGCGCACCGCATCTGAAAAATCGGCTTTATTCGCGGCCTCCAAATAGAAGCGACGCGGAAACCCGTAGCTACTGGGGAGGCCTTGCGGAGCGGTATCGTTTAACTCGACAGCGTGAAGGTGGAAACCATCGATCACGTACTCGGCCCCAAGATCAAGGTGGATGGAAAGCTGGCCGTGCGCGGTGGCGTTGAAGGGCCTGCTGCTGCGCCCTTGGCCGGTATTCATGAAGTAGGGCGTGAACCCATCGACCATGTATTCCGGGCGGAGTGTAAGGCCGGTGACCTTTGGTTCGCCGCTATGTGTGACCGGTTGATGCAGGGCGACGTTTGTCGCACCAGAGAAAATTAAGATTTCCGAAAGTTGAAGGTTGTAGCGTCCGTCAAATAAACGGGGCGGGAGTGTGTCACATTCCACCCGCACCCAAGCGGCCGTGATATTGCAGGGGATGATCAAGGGGGCAATACGCGGAAGAATTCCGTCGGCGGGACTGAAGCTTGCTATCACCGTGCCGGTTTCCTCGCCCTTGCGGCCAGCGATCACGGTAAAGGTTTCTGGGAAGCCATCGGCGTTGAAGCCGCCGATGGGATTGCGCCATACTGACGGCACCAGCACGATTTGATCGAGCGCGGTGTCCTGCGGCAGCTCGATCTGCACCCATTCCTCATGCGCGGAGTCTGGGTGGTCGTGCGATCGATAGCCGAGCGACCCTGAACCCGTGCGGAGACTGATGCGTGACAGGCCGCTGAGTGCTTCGTCAATCGCCTTGACGCGCTGTTCCAGCTCAGCGGTGGAGGATGTCTCCAGCATCGCGCCGCGGGATGGGGCCAAGGCCTGCAGGCCTGCTGGCAGGAGAGCCATCAGGGAAAGAATAAGAACCGCGCGCATATATCCGGCAGAGTGTCGGGGGCAACGACGCCGAAGGCAATACAGGATCGTGGGCAAGTCGCGGGCGGATTCGTGTGGCCATCGCGTGATAAAATAGATGCATGTTAAACCTTGAGAATGATTGATTTTATCGCAATAGTTAAAGGATGGCTTTATCTAATGATAAAATATCAATCAAGTCGCTCTACTCAAGTCTTCCGCGAGGCATGCCGATCAGCAGCTGTGTACTCAAGCAATTAGGTGTCTCGGCGGCTCTCGCCAGCGAATATGTAAAGACTGGCTGGTTGGAGCGCCTAGGACGCGGTGTATTCATGTTTCCTAATGACGAACTGCAGAGAGATGCCTGCCTCAAGTTCCTCTCAGAGCAAATACCAGGCATGCATGTTGGCGGGAAGACTGCCTTATCATGGCGTGGCTTCGGGCATAACCTACCTGCCCGTGAAATGATATGTCTCTGGGGAGGCAATCAGGTGCGACTCCCCGAATGGTTTAAGGAACGCTTCTCAGTACGCTATACAAGTAAACAAATATTTAGCAAGACACTCAAAGAAGACTATGCGCTCCAGTCACTCCCCGAAACTCCCGATGGCCCATTAGTCTCCGAGCCTGAACGTGCAGTACTCGAACTACTGAGCGACGCAGGAGTGAATGAAACAATCATCGGGACGCAGAGCATACTTGAAAATGTTAGAAGCTTACGCGAGAGCGTGCTTACAGAGCTACTGCAGAACACGGCACGCATCAAAGTATTACGTCTAAGCGTCCTATGGTCGGAAAAGCTAAACCTTCCCTGGGCGCCCATCGCACGTAAAGCTGCTGGCAATCGCCTAGGATCAGGAACGTGGACAGCAAAGCTTAAAGATGGTAGTACTCTGAACCTCAGAATGTAATGGATAAAACATACATAAACACAGTTAGGCTCTTGCTTGAGGTCGCTCCTTCTATCTTCAAATCAGAGCACTTTGCGATCAAAGGTGGCACAGCACTTAACCTGTTTCTACAGGACATGCCTCGCCTCTCTGTTGATATTGACGTGGTATATACAGATCACAGTAAAGACAGGAAGCAGGCCACTAGTCGCATCGCAGAAGCTCTTAAAGTAGCTGATGTTGAACTGTCACAACTCGGCTTTCAGTCTGAACTCAGCATGACTAATGGTGCTGAGGAATCCAAGCTCTTCATTCGGAAGGGCCAAGTTCTAGTCAAAGTAGAAGTCAATCATGTCTTTAGAGGCACTGTCCTTCCAGTCATAAAACAGACCCTGTCAGAGAAAGCCTGCAATTTATTCACGACAGAGCTCACGCTTCCCATGCTTCAAGCAGATGAGCTATACGGAAGTAAACTTGTCGCAGCGCTGGACCGCCAGCATCCAAGAGACTTGTTCGATATGAGAATACTACAACTGTCCCATGAATTACCAGAGCAACTCATGGACTGCTTCGTGTGCTACATTGCTGGGCATAATCGGCCGATACATGAAGTCATCTTCTCAAGAGACATGGATATCTCCATGGCATACCATAGCGAGTTTCAAGGTATGACAAATGATCCTATGCCTCTTGATGATTTACTTGAAACTCGTCGCTGGATCAGAGAAAGCCTAGTGCCCTCATTATCAGTGGAGCATAAACGGTTTCTTCTTAGCCTGGTTAAGCTAGAGCCTGATTGGTCACTGATCTCCTGCCCGCATCTGCAGGATCTGCCAGCCGTCAAATGGAAGCTTCAGAACCTTGAGAAGCTAAAGAAGAGAAACCCAGGCAAGTTCAAGCTTCAGGAAGACGAATTGTCTGAAAAACTCGGCTAGGGAGTCGAAGTGAATTCCAGCGCTGCGATGCTGATCGTGTAGGCGTCTGTCGCCACCATGCCTGAGCTGTTCGTCGTATGGTATAAACTGACCACTTGGTTGCCATTATTAAACCGAATACCACTCAGTTCAAAAGGCTACGCATGCCCAAGCGAGCCAGTTTCTCCAGTTCCGAATCAATGGTACTGACTCGCTATTCCAGTTGGGAGAGCGACGACTGCTCCAGATTCAGTGGGGCGCCGCTCAGAGGGGGGGGCAAGGCCTGCAGGCCTACCGGGAGGAGGGCCGCTAGGGAAAGAATAAGAACCGCGCGCATATATCGCTAGAGTGTCGGGGGCAACGACGCCGAAGGCAATACAGAATCGCGGGCAAGTTTTTTTGGGGGGCGGGCCGGGCCGGGAGTGCCCATCGCAGCAACCACCTAAACGGGTGGCTATACAAATAAATAAAAATAGGGTATAATGGTGCAGAATTAAGCATAGAGCGTTCCCCGGATTAAGCAGAGTGCGACATGCAGGGACTCTATTTTTTTAAATCACCTTACTTAAACATAACAATAGAACCTCAAATATATGAAAATCAAAACCCCCCACTTTATCCTCGCTGGCCTGTTGGCCTCCGCCACGGCATTGCCCGCGGCTACACTCATCGACGGCTTTGGCACCTTGGAGCTGGAAGCCCCCGGCGATCGCTACGTTGAGCTTACCGATATCGATGGCAACTGGCACAATCAGAATCAGGCTGTAAGTGCTGACGCGTTTCAAGGCGTCATGACCGCCACCACTTTGACCGTGGCTGCGGACGCAACTGCCAGCAGGAAGTTTGAGACTCCTTCCGTCAAAATCATCAATAACACCGCCAGTGGTTCATCGATCAGCTTCAGCTTTGATTACAACGTAACCGCAGGCAGTCCGAGCATCTATTTCCACCTCAGAGGTATTGAAGAAACCGGAGTTTCGCCGGTATGGTCATTCGACCTGGCAGGGAGAGGCGGCGCCGCCTTTCATTCTGACGCAACTAACGGCACTGGTCCGGGGGCTGACACAGAAACGTATAGCCTGTTTGACGGAACACTTATTGACGGCGCTGCCGGCACCGCTTACAACGGGGGGAACTTAAACCTGACGGGCACGGGCACGATCTCGGCGACGATCGATCTGAGTGGTTTTACCTCAGGCGGCCGAACGGGCGACCTGTCGGATTACGAATACCTGGCTGCGGCCTTTGCCTTCGATTTCGACGAGGCCGCGACCATTGAGATTTCCAACTTCAGTGTGAATGCCACAACGCCATTTGTTGACTATTTCAGTTCGGATAGTTCGGCTGACTACGTCTATACGTCAACTTATGGAACGGACTCCGCTACTTGGAATGTGTCTGGCGGTGCCCTGAACTTGCCGGTGACGGGAGGGAGTGGTCAAACTGCAAATATATTTCATAGCACCGCCATGTTTGAAATTGGTGAAACCGTGAGTGTTGATATCTATGGCGATGCCGATGCCTATTTGTCCGTGTCAACGACGACTCGGGGTGCCAATACCAGCGGTGAGGACGGCGTTCGACTCCATTGGAAGGCGGACGGAACATTTCAAGCGAAAAATTATCTCAATGGAACAGCAACGGTGGTGACTTTCGACTCGAGCTTTGACACAGGTGACTCTACCTCAGTGACACTTTACCTCACTCGTGAAACAGACAACACCTTCAGTGCTGCCTATGACAGTGGCAGTGGTCTGATCCAGTTGAATGGCACGGGAGGTACGGAAAAACAGATCTTCACGGCTGGCGATACCGGGAATGGGGATCTCTACATTGGCGTTGAGACGTGGCAAGCGGGGTTACGTACTTTTGATAACCTTTGGGCTGGATCGGGTGTTGCGCCGTCGGTGACCCCCGCCATCATCAGTTTTACGTCAGACCCGGGGTTCGTCAGTGAGCCAGGAAATGTGACGCTCAGCTGGGCTACAGCGAACGCGGCTTCAACCACCCTGAATGGGGAGACCGTCACGGGGACGTCAGCGGTTCGCCTGGTGAATGAAACAAGCTCTTTCACGCTGGTCGTCACGGGTGCCGACAGCTCCACGGCGAGCCAAACAATGACTGTGGCCATGGGAGAAAGCTTCTCTATTGCCGCCGTGGCGGATCCGCAATATGCCGCTGAACCGCGCTCAGGGCACATGCCCGAGTTAGGGGTTGCCAGTCTTAGCTATGCCGTAACGCAATATAACCAGCGGAATATTGATTGGGGCGTGGTGTTGGGAGATTTCGTGGATTCCGATGATATTGACTATGCGGAACTTGATACCAGTCCCATCGTTACTGCTGTCATTACTTCGGTGGGTCCGCAGGAATGGGCGAACACGGATGCGATTCTCGCGGCATGGAACCAACTCAATGTCCCCAAATACAATGTGCTTGGAAATCATGAGTTCTATGTGCCTAATGCCGATGTGGATGGAATGAAAAAGCCATACAGTGTGTATCGGAAATATGGCTTCGACCAAAAGCCATACTACAGCTTCCGCCATAAGGGGTATCGCTTTATCGTCCTGGAGGGGGATTGGCGCTATCTGACCTGGGATCCGAGCTTGCAGGGCTATACCGATTCCATAAACTATCACAATGACTACTCTAGCGATATGGGGACGGGAGGACAAAAGGCATGGTGGAACGCAGCCATTTCGCTCACGCAGCGTCGGTGGCTTATGGAATTGCTGGATGAATCCTTGCTGCTGAACGAGCGCGTTGTGTGCATGGCACACGATCCGATCGATCCATTAACGAAATCTTCCTTATACAACAGCGTAGAAATGCTGGATATTCTCGATGGTTATCCCAATGTGGTGATGTGGCTCAACGGCCATCATCATGGCGGCGGATATTTTCTGCAAAACGACCGTCACCACATGAACCTCCAAGGAATGTTGGATGGTACGGACAGGTGGTATCAATTGACCTTTAGCCCCCAGATTATTTATGTCTACCAGGCGGAAAATACGACAACCCCGACCAATACGCTTGATATTAGCCGCGCTGCCCCATCCGTGAGTGCTCCCTCGGGCTTTTCCGTGGTAGACACTGCAGGGAATGCCGCTCTCGCGTGGGATATAGAGCCCGCAGGTGTCACCCAAGTGGTCATCGAGCGTCGTCATGTTTCAACCTTGAGCGCCGAACTGCCCACTACGGCTGAAACCCTGTCATGGCAGACGATTGACACGCTCACGCTACCAACCACTCAAGCCTATCTCGATACGTCCGTCACGTACCCCGTTGCCGAATATAAATACCGGATTCGGTTCTTGGATGGCATTGAAGGGTCCCGATATTCGCAGGCATTGGCACCTGGTGAGGCAGTAAGAATGAGCTATGAGGATTATGCAGCTAGTCTGGGAGCCGGATATGAGCTTTCTGAGGCGGATGCCGATGGCGATGGTAAGAGCAATGCCCTTGAGCAATTCTACGGAACCCCTCCGGAAACTGCTGACAGAGATGCGTCTCGAGAACTGACGATCACCAGAATACCTGCCGGCGTCACGCAATTGGTATTTTCCTATGATGCCAGCACTCTCACCAGCTGGGATATTGCCTTATCGAAGGATCTCATCACATGGAAAACCATTTCTAGAGATGTCGATTATAGCATAGTACTTACCGAAGTATGGACTCCTGCGGGCTCATCAGAGAGTTTGACCCGAATCACCATCGAGACCATGGATGGCAGCTCCTTTGATTTTGAGCCAGGCGAACCAGCCAATTTCTTCAGACTAGTTGTAACGCCATCATCGTAGAGTGCCCTTGGGCTGAGCATAGGGAGAAGTTATGATGGTGCTGGAGCGGATAATACCAACAAAAGTGAAATCATTGTATTAGGCCTTAACTGTCCTTCCACTTAAACGGGTAGGTATACAAATCAGTGTGATCTGTTATTATACTAAGCATTTAAAACAGCAATCGATCTATAATGAAAAGAACAGGAACCATGAAACATATGAAACAATCACTCGGCCTAGGGCTGGTCATGATGTTAATATGGGCATCATCGCTTGTCGCTGCTCAGGCGCAAGACGCACCTCGTGTCCGCGAAAACTTCTGTGAAGACTGGCAGTTCCATTTGGGCGATGTCCAGGGCGCGGAACAGTCGCAGCACGACGATGCCGCATGGCGCACGCTGAATGTGCCACACGATTGGAGTATCGAACAAAAACTCGACCCGAAAGTGCCGGGCGGCATGTCGGTGGGTTATCTCCCAGGCGGGATTGGATGGTACCGCAAGAGCTTCACGATACCCAAAGAGGCCGAGGGCAAGCAGGTCTTCATCGATTTTGACGGCGTCTACATGAACAGCAAGGTGTGGATTAACGGCAAGCTGCTTGGGGTTCGTCCCTTTGGCTATGTTGGCTTTCGTTACGATCTGACGCCGCACTTGAATGTCGGTGGTAAAAATGTGATCGCGGTCCAGGCGGATGTTCGTCCGGGCAGCAGTCGCTGGTATCCGGGCGCGGGGATTTATCGCCGAGTTTGGCTGACGACGGCTAATCCTGTTCACGTTGCGCATTGGGGGCAGTTTGTGACCACGCCTGTAGTTTCCAAAGAAAAAGCCGCTGTCCGCGTGCGCACCGAGGTGAAAAACAAAAGCGGGAAGAACGCTGCAGTGACGCTCAAGTCGGTCATCCTAGATCCGCAGGGACGGCAGGTTGCCGAGGCCAGTGGCACGTATCAAATCGCGTCGGGCGCGATGCACGAGTTTGATCAAGACTTTACCGTCACCAATCCGCTGCTCTGGTCACCGGATGCGCCAGATCTTTATCAGGTCGTATCGACCGTTGAAACCGCCGGAACGGTAACGGATGAAGTCACCACGCCGCTCGGCATCCGTTGGTTTGAGTTTACGAAGGACAAAGGACTGATCTTTAATGGTGAAGAGTTGGATGTGAAAGGGGTCTGCCTACACCACGACTTCGGTCCACTAGGCACCGCTTATCATACAAGAGCATTGGAACGTCGTTTGGAAATTCTAAGTAAGATGGGCTGTAATGCGATTCGTACAGCTCACAACCCGCGCGATCCGGAGTTTTATGCGCTCTGTGACCGGATGGGCTTTCTGGTGATGAATGAAGCTTTTGACGAGTGGAAGATCCCCAAGTTAAATGGTCAGGCGTATGCCGTACACTTCGATGAATGGAGCGAACGTGATTTAACCAGCTTTATCCGTCGCGACCGCAATCATCCTTCCGTGGTGATGTGGAGTATCGGTAATGAGATCAACGAACAGCACACCAAGAATGGTGGGAAAGTGGCGGCCCGTCTCTCGGCGATTGTAAAGCAACACGATACCACACGGCCGATCACGTCAGGCTGTAATAATCCGGCAGGCGCCCAGGGGAACGGTTTTAATAAAGCCCTGGATGTGTTCGGCATCAATTACAGCTATGACGTCTATGACCAGCTTAAAGGCAAGCAGCCAATGATCGGCTCGGAAAATTCCACGCACTGGAGCACGCGTGGTTCCTACTCCTATTTCCGTCCGCTGCGCGGCGATCTGCAGATTCTCCCTGCAAAAAACAATATCGAGTTGAGCGCCTACGGTCTCTACCGGGAACGCGACGCGGAGCTGACCTTGCGGAAGCTGAGAGCGTCGCCGTGGGTGGCTGGCCAATTTACCTGGACCGGGTTTGATTATCGCGGCGAGGTGCATCCGTATAAATGGCCGCTCATCGCTGGCTTGTGGGGCATCGTCGACCTTGTCGGCTTCCCGAAGGATCAATATTATTTGTATCAGAGTGATTGGAGCGACAAGCCCATGGTGCACATTGTGCCGCAACACTGGAACTGGTCACAATTTGCAGGCTCTGGCGGAATCCCGGTTTGGGCCTACAGCAACTGCGATGAAGTGGAGCTGTTCCTCAATAACAAGTCGCTGGGAATCAAGACGATTGATCGTGAGAATATGCTGCACTTCGAGTGGAGCGTGAAATATCGCGCGGGCACGCTGAAGGCAGTGGGCTATAAAAACGGGCATAAGGTCTGTTCGCAGATCGTCCAGACAACGGGTGAGCCGGCAAAAATCCAGATGGTTCCGGATCGGACGGAAATCGCGGCCGATGGTTCGGACTTGAGCTACATCGAAGTGCGCGTCACGGATCAGAACGGATTAATCTGCCCAGAGGCGGATCAAAACTTGATCCAGTTTGAGCTGATCGGGGATGGCGAGATTGTCGGAGTATCCAACGGAAGCTCCTATAGTCATGATGCCCCGAAGGGGACCAAGGTGCATGCCTTCCGCGGTCTGTGCATGGTGGTCGTGAGATCGAGCAAGAAAGCTGGTGCGATTCAGGTGAAGGCCACCTCTGAAGGACTGCAGGAGGCAAAGGCTAAGGTGCAGACCTTACCGTCAGATTCCCCGAAATTGACGCAGGCTGCTGCCGAACGCGAACGCAAGGTGCGCGAGCAGAACAAGCAATACAGTCGCCATCGCCTCGCGGTACTGTCGATGAAGGATGGTCGTCCTGTAGGCAGCAAACCGATGGATGCAAAGGCGCTGGCAGATGAACAGAAAACACTCGCGGCCTATGCGGCGCAGGAGTTCCCCAAAATCTCACTCTCTCCGAAAATCCATCTCAGCCAAAACCTGAAAGCACTCGGAGTCTCCGCTCAGCCTCAAGGCGCTAATTTAGGGCAGATGAAAAACGTGTTGAGCCGTAAAGCCTGGCTGCGTGCGCTCACTCTCTTGAATCCAGAGGTGAAAGATAAATATCCCAGCCGGCGCGAGTTGGATCGCTTGCTACGTGAGCTCAAGAATATGCGCTATACCGTGAATCTACAGCCGCAGTTTGATCTGCCAGAAGGGCAGACGCTTTATTATATCTTCGTTACAGACGATCACAGCTACCACATCGCAGAGGGCTGGTATCAGCAGTCGGGCATCGGCGGTTGGACGCACTGGTGGGTGCCTGATAACACGGAGGTGTTTGTTGTCTTAGCGGATAAAAGCGACGCAGCTAAAAATAAGCTCGGAGCCATTCATCAGGCGTATGTTAAAAATCTGAAATTCCGGTCCGACAAGCATAGTCAGGGTGAGTTTTCCGACGCGCAGTATCATACAGAGCGCAAACGATTAGGCGAACAGCAACATGCGGATTACATCGAATTACTTTTGAAATACTAAGCAACTGGAGGCGTATATTAACAAACTGATTACGAACAAACTGATTACGAATAAACGATCCGGAAAAAAGGTGCGGAGCTCAGGCTGGCTCCGCTGTAGAGTGCTGTTTCTGGGTGCGGTGCTGTTGGGGTCGTCGCTGCAGGCGGCGGAGATCGCCGGGGGCAAAGCGCTCCGTGAGACGATTTCGATGGATCGGGCGTGGAACTTTAAAAAGGGGGCGTTGGCTCTGCCGGGTCGGACGCCTGTTTCGGGCTGGCAATACCGAATGGAACCCACGGGGGAGTCGGCTGCTTTTGAGGCGGCAAAGGTGACCTCCTCGCCGGGAATTGACCTGGGGAAGGGCGGCTGGAAAAAAGGCACCCGTTTCTCATTTTCCGATGACATCTCGGGACGGGAGTGGGAACTAGGCGGGAACCTGCTTCAGGAGGGCGCCCTTCTTTATGCCTGGTTTCGCACCGAAATGCCAGGGAAACCTGCAGTGAACCCGACGCTGGAAATTGAACGGCTCCAGGGACGAGCATGGTTTTTTCTGAATGGTAAAAAGGTCGGACAGCATCAAAGCCGGGCTGAACATTGCGCGGTCGATTTAAGTTCTGCCTGGAAAGAATCCGGGAAGAATGTGCTGGCGATCCTGATTAAGAGCAAAGGCCATGGCGGGCTGGAAAGTCAGGTCCAATATGTGGATGCGGGTTCCGTGGTTGTTCCCGCGTCGAGTGTGATCAGTCCGGATTATGATGACAGCTCCTGGCGGATTGTGGATGTGCCCCACGACTATGTGGTCGAAGGCCCGATCCGCGACCGCGGGGCAGACGGGTATGACCGCGAGGTCGCCTGGTATCGCAAAACGTTCACGGCCCCCGAGGGGGCTCCCGGCAGCCGTATCTGGCTGGAGTTTGACGGCGTGTACCGGATGAGCCGTTATTGGTTGAACGGAAAACCGATCGGGGCGCATCCCAGTGGCACCACCTTGTACCGCCTGGATATCACGGAACATCTTGAATTCGGAAGCAACACGCTCGTGGTGAGTGTGGATCCGCGGCTGCAGGAGGGGTGGTGGTATGACGGCGGGGGGATCAATCGCCATGTGCGTATGGTCGTGGTGCCGGAGGTTCATGTGGCACCGGACGGCGTTTTTGTCCGGGCAACGGTTCCGGATCCCAAAGACGGCATCACCGCCCCGGCCACTGTTTTTGTGGATGCGACCGTGGCGAACAGGTCGGATGCAGCCGTTTCCTGTAACGTGCGCCACTCGATTGTGGCTGCGGACGGAAGCGTCTGCCTGACCGGTCAGAAGGAAATGTTGCTGGCCCCCGGGGAAGGGTGCGTGAAGCAGGTATTCGAACTGCCTGACGCACGCCTGTGGTCGTGCGAACGCCCCGAACTCTACACCCTGCGGACGACCCTTGCCCTGAATGGTAAGCTGGTGGATGAAGTGGAAACCACCTTTGGCATTCGTAAGGCCGAATTTGATAAGGACCGCGGATTTCTTCTGAATGGAAAATCCGTGAAGTTGAAGGGGACCTGCAACCATGACAACCATGCCGGCGTGGGTACAGCCATCCCGGATCGACTGCATGTGTGGAGGTTGGAGCAACTGAAGAAAATGGGTTCCAACGCGATCCGCTGTTCGCATAATTTCAACGCCCCTGTCGTATACGAAACGTGCAGCCGTCTGGGCATTCTGGTGCTTGATGAATTCCGCATTTTCGGGGACGACTACGATATGAAGGCTAGCCTTGATACGAAGGCCGAAAAACTGGTCGATCAACGGACCCAGCTCAAACGGAACAGAAATTATCCCTGCATCGTTTTGTGGTCGATTGGCAATGAAGAAGGAACCGTTGAAAAAACAGAGGAAGGTGCCGGGATTGCCCGTGCCATCAAGAAGCTGATTACCGAACTCGATGGAACCCGGCTGACCACCATGTCGACGCACGGTGGCCCCAGGACGGGAATTGTGGGGGTGATCGATGTGTTCGGAATGAATTACGGAAAATCATCAACATGGGAGGCGTTTCACAAGCAGTACCCGGACAAGCCGTTTCTTGGCAACGAAGCCTGCAGCGAGGTCTCCACGCGCGGCTTTTATGAGCGCACTCCTTTTAAATCGGATCGATCCGGGCGGACCATGTATGGTGACAACAAACGGGGCTATGTGAGTTCCTACAGCGAAAACGGCCCAGGGTGGTGGGCTTCTGCCGAGGACAACTGGAAGGCCGTTGTGGAACGTCCCTGGATGAGCGGAACCTTCATCTGGACCGGCTTCGATTATAAGGGGGAACCGCTGCCCTTCAAGCAGCCGAAACAACCGGCCGTCGCATCGTCGTTTGGTATTCTGGACTCCTGCGGCTTCCCGAAAGACTCTTATTATTATTACAAATCCTGGTGGGGCGATGAGCCGGTGGTTCACGTCTTCCCGCATTGGAACTGGGCCGGCAAGGAGAGCCAGAAGATTCCCGTATGGGTGCACAGCAACGCCGACGAGGTGGAGCTTTTCCTGAATGGCACCTCGTTGGGCCGGAAAAAAATGGAGCGTAATTCCCATCTGGAATGGGACGTGGCCTATGCACCAGGAAAACTGGAGGCCAAAGGGTTCTTTGGCGGCAAGGAAATCAGTGATGTGGTGGAGACCACCGGCGCGCCGGCGAAACTGGTTCTTGATCCGGATCGAACGATTCTCGCCGCGGATGGAAAGGATCTGGCATGGGTGGCCGTGAAGGTGACCGATGCGCAGGGACGCGTGGTGCCGACGGCCATGAACAAGATCCGCTTTTCCGTGACTGGCCCTGGGAAAATCATCGGAGTGGGGAATGGCGATTCTTCCAGTCATGAGCCCGACAAGGCCTCCGAACGTTCTGCCTTCCACGGCCTGTGCATGGTGCTGGTTCAAACCACGCAGGAATGGGCCGGCCGGATTGTGTTGAAAGCCGAAGCGAAAGGAATGACGCCCGCTTCGGTCACATTGCAGAGCTCGGAAAATCTGGAAGATACCGAGTGGAGTGATATTCGCCATTGGAATGCGAATCGGGTGACCCTGCCGCGCGTGTTGCTGGTGGGCGATTCCGTTGCTGGCGATTATAAGCGACAGGTGATGATGCAACTGAAAGGCATTGCTGATGTTTCGTGGTATGTAACCGGGCGTTGGGTCGGTGATTCGGAGTTTGAGCAGGAACTGGACGTGATTCTGGATCAGTTTGACTACGATGTCGTCTACTTCAACAACGGCATGGAGGGAGCCGAGTATTCACTCAAACAATACGAACGCGCTTTGGCGCGGACCTTTGACAAGCTCGCCGATCTGGATACGGCCGTGGTCTGGTGCGACAGCACCTTGCCGAACCCGGATGCCGGAGATGATGCCGGGCGGAACCGGATAAGCGAGCGTAACGAAATCGCTCAGGCGCATGCAAAAAAACAGGGATTCAAAACAGACAATCTCGGGGGCTTTGAGGCTTCCGCTTATCGGGATGACGTGCACTTTATCGGGCAGGTTTCTCATCGCCAGTCCAAACGTGTGGTGGAGACCATCAAGTCGCTTCTCGAATCGAAAAAGGAATATGCGGGCAAGAGCGTTTCGCGCGGCAAATCAAAGGATGTGATCGGTCCGGAAATGCGTGAAGGAATCGAGTGGTCGTTTATACGCCATCAAAACGCGAATCAGGTGACGCTGCCGCGCGTGCTGCTGGTGGGGGACTCGATTGTGGGTGGTTATAGTTTCCAGGTCAGTAAACGCCTAGAAGGCGTTGCGAATGTTTCCTGGTATATGACCAGCCGATGCATGGGCGACCCGGAGTTTGATCGGGAGTTGGATCTGGTGCTTGGGCAGCGTGACTACGATGTCATCTACTTTAACAACGGACTGCATGGATCCCGGTTTTCAAACGAGCAATACGAAGACGGCTTGTCCCGCACCTTTGACACGCTCGCCGCTCTGGATGCGGTGGTGGTCTGGCGTGATAATACCTTGATCAACCCGGACGTGACGGATGATGCCGGGCGCGCCCAAATCAGTGATCGAAACGCAATCGCCCATGTCGTTGCTGAAAAGCACGCGTTTCAAACCGACAATCTGGGAACCTTTGAGGCTTCCGCTTATCAGGATAAATTGCACTACACCCATGATGCCCAGGGCGCACAAGCCGGGCACGCGGCAGATACAATACAGAAATTCCTCAAAGCAAAACGGGATTAAACAACAGGACAGATTCATGATTACACTACATAAACTCTTATCGCCCATCCTCATCGCAACTGTATGTATGTCTGCGCTGGCATCAGCAGCTGACGGGAATGAGCTTGATGCGCGGCCTGTGATTTCGATTTGGCCGGCGGGAACCGCTGGGGTTGATCCCTCTGTTGCTGAGGAGTTTCATAAACAAAAATCCATCTATGTGAAGACGATCCACAACCCCACTCTGACGGTGTTTCGTCCAGAAAATCCGAATGGTGTGGCGGTGGTGATTTGTCCAGGCGGGGGATATACGTTTCTCTCGTTTGAGAATGAGGGGAAACGGATTGCCGAAAAGCTGAACAAATCCGGGATCACCGCATTTGTGCTGAAATACCGTCTGCCGACGACGCAAGGCGCGGACTTTAAACACCCGGTTCCGCTGTCCGATGCGTTGCGGGCAATTCAGTGGATTCGCGGTCATGCCACCGAATATAAACTGGATCCGAAGCGGATTGGCATCATGGGTTTTTCGGCCGGCGGGCATCTGGCCGCCAGTGCTGGCACGCTGTATTCCAAATACAGCTTCGGAACCGATGAAATCTCCAAGGTCAGTTCCCGCCCTGATTTCATGTGTCTGGGCTATCCGGTGATTTCCACTCAAAAAGAATTCCAGCATGGTTGCGTTCGTTCTCCGCTGAAAGCGGGATATACCCCGGCGCAGCTGAAAGAAATGTCTTGCGAGCTGAACGTGAATGCCCAGACGCCGCCGACCTTTTTGATGCACGCCAAGAATGATAAAGGCGTATTGCCGCAAAACAGTATCGTGATGCATGAGGCCTTGAAAAAGCAGGGCGTCGCGACGGAACTGAAGCTCTACGAACAGGGCGGGCATGGATTCGGACTCGGCCGCACCGGCACGGATTCCACGCAATGGATGGGCGACTTTATCGACTGGTTGCCGCATGCGCGGGCTCAACAGGGTCGAGTATGGACTCCGGAAGAAATCGGTAAAGGGGCATTCAGCCAAAGACCCGACAAAGCCTTGGTTTACAAAACCGTCGATAACAAAGGCGAAGCCACTGAACTCAAGCTTCAGGTCTTCTTGCCAAAGGGGCATCAACCTTCGGATCGTCGGCCGGCTGCGGTGTTTTTTCATGGAGGCGGGTGGCGTGGCGGCACGCCAGATCATATGTATCCACAGTGTCGATACTTAGCATTGCGCGGCATGGTCGCTATCTCCGTGCAATACCGGACGATTAATGGTTTCGGAACCACGCCGAAAGAGTGCGTGTCAGACGGGAAATCCGCGATGCGTTGGGTGCGCACCCATGCTGCCGAGTTGGGGATTGATCCCTCCAGAATAGTGGCAGGCGGTGGATCGGCTGGTGGACATATTGCGGCGGCGACGGCGCTGGTCGAAGCGTTTGACGAAGCGGGGGAGGATGCTTCCGTCAGTTGCCGCCCGGACGCGCTGGTGCTTTTTAACCCCGTCTTTGATAACGGCCCGCAGGGTTTCAGGAATTCCCTGGTGCGTGAGTACTGGAAAGCAATTTCCCCAATCGATCACATCGATGCCAACACGCCGCCCACGTTTGTTATTCTCGGCACAAAGGATAAACATATTCCGGTCGAAACCGCCAAGCGCTTTGAACGGTTGATGACTGAACAGGGCCGCCGCTGCGACCTGCATCTTTATGAGGGGCGTAAACACGGGTTTTACAATATATGGGAAGATCGAAATGCGCTGGCAGACACCATGATTCGCATGGATCGCTTCCTCAGCTCGCTCGGATATCTCGAAGGCGAACCCGCTCTTGCTCTTGTGTCAGCAACTGACAGAAATCATGCTCAAGGCTTGTAAGGAAATCGGGGTAGAATGTTACCTGCAATATTGGCAAAAGGATGAAGGTCGCCCGAAGACTGCCGTCAACCGTCAGCAGTTTTTGAACCGCCTTCTTTTAAAATTAAATAGATGATGAAAAATACAGCAATTGCACTACTGATCGCGTTGGTGTTGCCCCATAGCTGGGGCAACGCCCAGCAACCGGAACGCCCCCTTCGACAAGCTTCCGCCGCTGCCTTAGCCGCAGCGGAAACACCCAACATCATCGTCATCATGGCAGACGATCTGGGATACGGAGATGTGGGCTGCTATGGAGCCAAACCGGAACATGTAAAAACGCCGCACATTGACCGATTGGCCGCCCGGGGACTGCGCTTTACCAGTGGGTATGCGTCGGCCTCTACTTGCACCCCGACGCGTTACTCCCTGCTCACCGGGACCTATGCCTTTCGTAACAAAGGCACGGGGATTGCCGGGCCGACCGACCCTTCCCTGATTCAACCGGGAATTGTTACGTTGCCCGCGCTGCTGCAAACCGCGGGTTACAAAACCGCGGTGATAGGGAAGTGGCATCTGGGCCTCGGGGCTCCCGGCGTGGGGCCGCAGTGGAATGGAGAGCTCAAACCCGGCCCGCTGGAAATCGGCTTTGATTATTGCTTCCTGCTGCCCACCACCAATGACCGGGTGCCACAGGTGTATGTCGAAAATCATCGGGTCTTGAATCTGGATCCTGCCGATCCGCTGTGGGTCGGCCATCGCACTCCGAGTCCTGAACACCCTACCGGACTCAACCAGCGCGACAGTCTGAAAATGGACTGGAGCCATGGGCATAACAGTACCATTCATAACGGCATCAGCCGGATCGGGTTTTACACTGGCGGGCACGCCGCGCGTTTCCGTGACGAGGATCTGGCAGATAAATGGGTGGAAAAGTCGGAGCAGTGGATTACGCAGAACAAGGACAATCCATTTTTCCTCTATTTCGCCTCGCACGATATTCACGTGCCACGCATGCCGCACGAACGCTTTCATGGGCAATCCGGCATGGGCTTGCGTGGGGATGCTATTGTGGAATTTGACTGGTGTGTGGGCGAGTTGGTCCGCATACTGAAAGAGCAGGGGTTGGAAGAGAATACGATGATCATCCTCTGCTCCGATAATGGGCCGGTGCTCGACGATGGTTATAAGGATGGCGCAGCAGAGAAGCTGGGCGACCATAAACCGGCGGGCACGTATTCGGGCGGGAAGTATCAAATCATGGAAGGTGGAACCCGCACGCCCTTCATCACCTACTGGCCCGGGACCATCAAACCCGGCGTGTCAGATCAAGTTGTTTCGACCATTGATTTTGCCGGCAGTCTGGCAACCTATATGGGCGTCGACATTCCGGACGATGCCTGCCTCGACAGTATCGATGTGATGGATACATTGCTTGGCAAGGACGGAGCCGAAGGACGCTCGCAACTGATTGAACAAGACAATTGGGGTGGCTGTTTGGGATACCGTGAGGGCAAGTGGAAGCTGCAGCGGCTTGCAAAATATGACCGTATAACAAGCACGGTCAGTGATATCAGGTTCCAACTCTTCGACCTGGATAACGATCCCGCTGAAAAACAAAACGTCATGAAACAGCATCCCGAAGTTTTCGAGCGGATGAAATCGGAATTGCAGAAGTTGCTGGACGATGGCCGCAGTCGACCTGCTAACAGGAAGAATCAGGCCTCACAAACTGCGAAAAGTCCAAATGCCGTTGAGCCCACCTTCAAGGATGTAAGCTATGGTGCTCACAAAAAAGAGTTGATGAATTTCTGGCAGTTCGAATCAGAACAGCCGGTCGGTGTGCTCCTGCAGATTCATGGGGGAGGCTGGATGGGGGGCAACAAGGATGAAACCCTACGCCCCCATAAAATCAAACAGGGCTACAGTGTGGCATCGATCAGCTACCCACTGGTCAACGAAGGGGCGCAACAACCCGAGATGCTGAACGCAGCTTTGAGATCGGTTCAGTTTCTTCGCTACAAGGCGAAAGAGTGGAACATTGATCCGCAACGGATCGTGGTGACCGGCGGCTCGGCGGGAGGTTGCTCCAGCTTGTTGGTGGCCTTGCACGATGACGTGGCCGATCCGGACAGCAGCGATCCGGTGGAGCGTTTTTCCTCGCGTGTTGCCGGGGCAATGGTTGCCGGCGCCCAGACAACGATGAATCCTTTTGTGATCAAACAACGCATCGGAGAAAAAACCTTCGATAACCCGATGCCCTACAAACCTTTTGGTGCCGAAACCGCTCAAGAACTGATGGACAACTGGGACACGTATAAGGCGCTCTCAGAAAAATGTTCTCCCATCACCCACCTCAGTAAGGATGATCCTCCGCTACACCTTTACTACAACGTTATGCGCGAGTTCCCGACGACCAAGGGAGGGAACGGAATTCACAGCCCGATTTTTGGCGAAATCATGCTTGAGGCCTGTCAGAAAATGGGCGTGGAATGTCACCTCCAATATTGGCAAAAAGATGAAGGTCGCCCGAAGCCTGCCGTTTGCCGCCAGGAGTTTATCAACCGGCTGCTATCGAAATAAAAAAGGGGGGAGATATGATGGGATATTCACATAATTACGCAGTCTATCCAAGTCGAGCCGCCTCCGATCATGCGAACATAATGCCAAACTAATATGAGAATATCACAATACCTTCCAACAAAGGCCCTGCTGTCTGCTATGGCTCTGGCCAGTTCCGCTTTTGGAGCGGACAATTATGAATACTGGAAAGACCAGAACGTGTTCACGGTGGGAACGGTCGCCCACAACTGCACCCACATCCCTTATCCGGATGCGGCGACTGCGGTGCTTGGCGAGTTTGAGCAGTCGCGTTTCTACCAATCCATGAACGGGAAATGGAAGTTCAGCTGGACGGAGACCCCAGCCGGTCGGATTAAGGGGTTTGAACAGCCGGACTTTGACGACAGTGCATGGGGTGAGATCCCGGTGCCGTCCTGCTGGGAGCGTCACGGCTTCGGACAGCCCTTTCACGGTGCACGCCCAGGCATGGCAATCCGCACTGGAAAAATCATCGTACCGAATGTAGACGATGAGGGGAATTCGGTCGGCAGTTACCGCCAAGAATTTACGGTTCCCTCCGATTGGGACGGACGTCAGGTGGTGCTTCATTTCAACGGCGTATCGAGCGCGTTTTATCTGTGGGTCAACGGCGAGTTCGTCGGCTATGATGAGGACACGTGGACGGACTCTGAGTTTAACATCACCAAGCACCTACAGCCGGGCAAAAACCTGTTGGCGGTCGAGGTCATCCGCTGGTCGGATGGTAGCTATCTGGAAGACACGGATATGTGGGGTTTCAGCGGTATTTTCCGGGATGTGTATCTCTACAGCACGGCTGATCTGCACATTCAGGATTTCTTCGTGCGCAGCGATTTGGATGCCCATTACAAGGATGCGGAGCTACTGGCGACCGTCAAAGTCAGCAACCATCAGATGGCGCGGGCCACCGACTATTCGGTTGAGATGAGTTTATACGATGCAGACGGCAAAATCGTCGGTCAGCAAAAACTGGCCGAAGCGAGACCGCACAAGGATCGCGGCGACGGCGCGGGCGGCATTCAGACGGTGCTGCATATGAAGGCGCAGGTGCAGAACCCGCGCAAATGGTCGGCGGAAGATCCGTATCTCTACACCGTGGTGCTGACGCTGCGGGACAAGGACGGCAACGTGATTGAAACCACAGGCTCCAAGTTTGGCTTCCGTGAAATCGACCTGAGCGATCAGGGCTTCTTTGTAAACGGGGAATACGTCCTGATCAAGGGCGTCAATCGCCACGAAATCGATGTCGAGCATGGCAAAACCCTGAGTGTGGAAGGGATGATTCAAGACGCGGAACTGATGAAGCAGCACAACATCAATGCAGTGCGCACCAGTCATAACCCGAACGATCCGCGCTGGTACGACATTTGCGATCAATACGGCATTTACGTGATGGACGAGGTGCTCGAGTCCGGCGATTTCTGGATTCAGCGCGAAGGGCTTCCGGGCAGTGATGTGAGCTGGTTGCCGAGTGCCATTGACCGCGTTGCCGCCGTTGTGGAGCGTGACAAGAACCACCCGTCGGTTGTCTTCTGGTCTTTGGGCAATGAGTCCGGAGTGGGCAAAAACTTTATGGTGATGAGCGATTATATTCGCCGCTTCGACCCGACCCGACCGATCTCCTACGACGGTCGCGAAACGATTAAGTGGCGGGAGAGCAAAGATTATTTCGACGTCAACAGTTCGATGTATCCGACCATCAGCAAGTCACCAAAACATGAGTCATGGTTCTATCTGGATAATCCGTCGCAGCCGTTCAACAACGGCAAACCGTATTTGATGATTGAATACGCGCATGCGATGGGGAATGCCTTGGGTAACTTCGACGAATACTGGAAAGTGGCGGAAGCAAACCCGCTGATCATTGGCGGATTTATCTGGGACTGGGTGAACCAGACCTTTTGGACGGAGATGCCGGATGGCACAAAACGCTTCTCCCACGGACTTGATTTTGATGTGGGTGCTGATGTCCAACACGCAGGTGATTACACCGGCGGTGGGCGCCCGCGCGACGGCTGTGTGAACGGGCTGATCTTTTCGGATCGCACCATTCAACCGGAACTGATCGAGGTCAAAAAGGCGCACCAATACATCGGGTTCAAACTGACGTCGTCGGAGCAGGTTGGGGTGGAGATTGAGAATAAATACAACTTCACCAATCTAGATCAGTTCGACGGATCATGGGAGCTGCTTCGTGACGGGGTGCTGGTGAAGTCTGGCAACCTAGACAACATTAGCGTGGCTCCGACGCAGAAAACAACCGTGAACATACCAGTCGGTGCGCTGGATGCCGGTGCGGAATATGCCGTAACGTTGCGTTATAAGCTCCCCGAAAAGACGCTGTGGGCGGATGCCGGGCATGAAGTGGCGGCTGAGCAGTTTGTGCTGCAACAAGCCACATCGGCTGCAATGGTGGGCAGTGGCTCGGTGGAGGTGAAAGAATCCGAAAAGGCGTTGGAACTTTCAGCTAGCGGATTTGCGGTTCGTTTCGACAAACAGTCCGGCGCGATTTCGTCGATCAAATCTAAGGGCATTGAAGTCTTGCATCAGGGGGAGGGGCCGCAATTGAACCTCTACCGTTCACCGGTCGGTAATGACCGGCCGTTCCGCGCAGAATGGGTGCAGAATGGTCTTAACAATCCGACCGCGACAACCGATTCATTCAGCGTTGAAAAACAGCAGGATGGTTCCGTAGTGGTTCGTGTCGTCAAGAGCTTCAAACTCAAGACCGGCCGCGTTGTGCACGCTGCCGAATATACGGTCTTCGGCAACGGCGTGATTTTGGTCGCAAATAAGGTGACGCCTGATGAGGTGCAGGGGATTCAGACCTTTGCACGGGTGGGCCTGAAGCTGGCGATTAGTAAGGATCTTGAACAGGTCGAGTGGGTTGGCCGTGGGCCGCATGAAAATTACCCGGACCGCAAATCATCGGCATTGCTCGGCACTTATGAATCCAGCGTGACGGATCTGTTTACGCCGTATTTGATACCGCAGGAAAATGGTGCACGTTCCGATGTGCGCCGAGTGACGCTCGCCTCCGTTGATGGCAAAGGCCCCGCGCTGGTGATCGAGTCTTCCGCGCCGTTTGTATTTTCTGCGCTGCATTACACCGCTGGTGATTTCGATGCAGCGATTCGTCCTGAGTATTTAAAAAAGCGCGCCGAAACGATTCTGTGTATCGACCACAAAATGCTTGGGCTTGGCAACGCCAGTTGCGGCCCGGCCCCACTGGTGCCACACTGGGTGGATGTGCAGCCGTATGCGTTCGATGTGACGCTCAAGATTCAATGACCATGAAATAGATCGAATGAATCGTAACAAGAAGAACTAAAGAGCCTTAAAATAATAAGATGATTTTGAAAAAACACGCCCGTATAAAAATTTCAGGCTTCATTGCCGCGACCCTGTACCTTTTGGTTGCGGGGAGTGCGATCGCCATCAATGAGCTGCCCTTGCCGGCAGAGGTGTTTGAGGTGAACAGTCGAAAGGCATTTGTGATGACACCGGGAAAACCGGCGGCGGGTCGTCCATGGGTATGGTGTGCGCCAACGACACACGATTATCCCAACAATTTAATGACGTTCTATTTTGAACACTTACTCGAACGTGGCATTGCGGTCGCCGGTTACGATTTGGGCGAGGTGCGCGGTGCGCCGAGAAGTACACAAAAATTCAGCACGTTTTACGGTGCGATGGTCGAACGGGGCTATTCGAAGAAACCGGTTTTGCTGGGGCAAAGCCGGGGCGGGTTGATGCTGCTGTGCTGGGCGTTCCGCAATCCGGACAAGGTGCAGGCATTTGCGGGGATTTATCCGGTGTGCAACCTCGCGGACTGGCCGGTGCGAAATTCAATGCCCGCGGTGTTGAAGGATTACGGCCTGTCTGAGGCAGCCTTCATGGAGCAAATGGATGGTTTCAACCCGCTGAAAAACCTCGCCGAGCTGGCCGCAAAAGGGGTGCCGATGTTTACGGTGCACGGCGATTCCGATAAAAAAGTTCCCTGCAGCGAAAACAGTGCGCGACTCAAAGAGGCCTATAAAAAGGAAGGCGGAACCATCGAGGTAAAGGTCATCCCCGGACAGTGGCATAACGGGGCGCCAGAGTTCTTTAAGGACCAAGATCTGCTGGATTTTTTGATCACTCAGGCAACCCGCGATGCCGCAAACGACGCGAACAACGCGGTCAGCATCGCCCAAGCCGATGAGTCAACGTTGCATGCTGGCTTTGTCGATCCGGCCCCCGAATACGGGCCGCGCACTTGGTGGCACTGGCTCAATGAAAGAGTCACCAAAGACGAGATCACCAAGGATCTGGAGACGATGAAACGCATTGGCTTTAAGGGCGCGCAGATTGCCAATGTCGATTAGGGGGGAGCACCGTATTTAAGTGCGCTTCAAGCTGCCCTGCGGACGTACAAGGCTCGTTGGAAGCGCACTTAAATACGGTGTTGAAGTCTTTGCGTGTTATGTGCGAAGAGCTAGGGATCACACTGGCGGACTGCGGTGGTTTAGACTTGGTGTTTCAGCTGACAAGTGCTGTATAACATCACTGAAATGAGTGATCATCAACCATTGGACGAACAGGCGCTGTGCGCCCGCGAACGATTTCGCGCGCGTTTGCATGGCGCAGAGCTTCAGCCCCTGTTTGATTATTTGCCGGATGTCTATTTTGTCGCCAAAGACATGCAGGGTCGCGTGATGCTGGCGAATCAGTTAGCGGCGCGGATGTGTGGTTTTGAGCGGGAGTTGGATATGGTC
>Ga0209223_10001601_pt1 | contig 24284 bp, 28 predicted proteins | sample COG_06_FD_184750 | JGI IMG/M metagenome (GOLD analysis project Ga0209223, IMG submission 184750) | Pelagic Microbial community sample from North Sea - COGITO 998_met_06 (SPAdes) (version 2) | ecosystem: Environmental > Aquatic > Marine > Neritic zone/Coastal water | place: Helgoland, sampling...
CCCAAGTCAATGCCAGCCTATCTGACATCCGATTTAAATATGACATCAACACCTTTGAGCAATTACCTGGCAGGGATCTTGCGCTGAATGAAATTGCCACAGTTCAAATCAACTTAGATGCTGAAATCCCTTTTGAAGCCTACACAAACTGCCCAGGCCTTGGTGCTTTTGTATTAATCGATCGCTACAGCAACGCGACCGTTGCCGCAGGCATGATTCGTTTTGCCCTGCGCCGAGCATCTAACGTACACCGACAGGCACTTTCTGTCGATCGTCCAGCAAGGGAGAAACTAGCAGGTCATCAGGGTCGAGTCGCATGGCTCACTGGACTCTCAGGTTCAGGTAAGTCAACCATTGCTAGTGCTGCAGAAAAGATTCTCCATGAACAAGGTTATCGAACCTACATTTTAGATGGCGATAACGTACGCCATGGTCTTTCAAAAGACCTCGGGTTTACTGTGGCTGATAGGGTAGAAAATATTCGCAGAATTGCGGAAGTGGCAAAACTAATGATGGATGCAGGAATCATCGTACTCACTGCGTTCATCTCACCCTTTAGGGCTGAGCGAGACATGGCAAAGAGCCTTTTCGAGGAGGGGGACTTTCTTGAAGTGTTTGTGGATACGCCACTGGCGGTGGCTGAAGAGCGTGACCCTAAGGGGCTGTACAAAAAAGCACGAAGTGGTCAGCTCCCCAACTTTACGGGAATCGACAGTGACTATGAAGTACCAGTGAGTGCGGACTTGATCATCCAAACAGAGGGCCAGACAGTCGATGACTCTGCTAAAGATCTTATTGAAATGATAACAAAAAATGTACAGGGGTAATGTATGACATTGCGCGCAGATTTAAAAAACCCAAACTCCCATGCTCGTAGCCTAACAAAAGCATTCACTTGGCGTGTCACTGCGACTTTAACAACTGCCGTTATTGCCTACATCGTAACTGGCGAGCTTTCTATGGCTGCGATGATTGGGGGCATAGAATTTATTGTGAAATTCATTACTTATTATGGCCATGAGCGAGCTTGGAACTTGATCCGCTAACGAGTAACTTGGCCGCAGTATCTGAGGTTATTTCAGCATCCTTCAATTGAGTCACAACACCCTTGCATAGCGATTGCCAAGTGAATGTCGCACGTCTATAATCCTCGACCTTAAACCAGCTTTCACTGCTTAGATTCATGCAAATAGCACCTTTTGTGAGGACCTCCTCTTGAACAACGATAATTTTACTCCAGCCGATAAGAAAACCTTTAAAGCTGATAGCTATAGACCACTTCCAGCATCAGTTACCATAAATAATAGTGAAATTGATGGTCTTGGCTTGTTTGCTGTACAAAATATTAAAGAAGGTACCTATATAGGTGAAACCCACTTCAAGATTGATGAGAATCGCGACTGGATGAGAACGCCTCTGGGAGGCTTTATTAATCACTCAGAACAGAGTAACGCCGAGATAAGCTTGACTGAGGAAAATATTAGGGGACTTACAGCCAAAAGAGACATTGTAAAAGGTGAAGAAATTACGGTTTTTTATACGCTCTATTAGAGTGCTAAATTGCTTAATCACTGATAAGGGTAGTTATCGCGCTTCAAGTGATGCTGCGTGTTTACACAATCACTCGCCGAAGCCATTGAGCAAGATCAGCCTCATCGAGCTTGGACTGAGACAGTAGCACTATTTTTTGCCCCACCTCCTCTACATCCCAAATAGTGTTAACGCCATTTAGATCGAGAATGATGTCCATCACCTGAAATGCTGTTCGTTTATTGCCGTCGTTAAAGCAATGAGCCTGAGAAACAGCCGCTGCGTAGGAAGCTGCCAGCGAATAAATATCCTCTATTAAGCCATACTTGAGCCGATTATCTACTCGTGATAACGCGCCCTCAAGTGACTTATCGCCAGCCATTCCTTGAAGCTCACTGGGCTCTAACACCTCATCATGAATCGCAATGACGTGCTCGCCCGTTAGAAGTATAAAACTCATTTGTCCTTCAGGTAATCCAGTACAGGCTGGGTGATTGCCTTACGGGACTTAAGGCTGTGTTTTATTTCTTCAATCGATGCTGTGCGATGCTGCTCTTCAGAGATCGCCTCAGCGGGCACAAAATAACCGACAAGGGCTGAGTTCTTTAAGACTGCCACAGGCTCACCGCCTGATTTTTCTAGAACCTTGTGGGGCTCGCGCATCTCGGTCATGGATGCAATATTTCGGGTCAATAGAGTCGCCATATAAAATCTCCGCTTAGGCAATAGATCTTTTAATATACATTAAAATGTATATTTAATCCACTATAGACTTTTAGCTTATAACTGCAGCGCTTTAAATCGACGACTACTCGTAATGAGTCCAGAGCCGCAATATCTTGATAGCCTTTTCCGTTTCTAAAACCTGATAGACAAGCCGATGCTGAATATTAATTCTTCTTGAATAAGCACCGGTCAGGTCACCCACCAGCATTTCGAAAGGCGGCGGAGTTTGCCATGGATCGGACTGGAGAATCGCTAATAATTGCTGCGCTTTAGCTTTCAATCCAGACGATGCTAGTTTTCGTGCATCTTTTTGGGCCTGCTTGGTGTAATACAGCGTCCACATTACCAATTTAATTCAGTCGCAGCGCTGTCAATGCTCTCCTGCATACCCTCTAATATTGATTCGCGCATCCCTGGCACCGATAAGAGATGCAGGGTTTCATTGATCGCATTCCAATCATCTTCAGCCAAAAGCACCGCATTGCCACGCTTGCCGGTTATAACCACTGGCTCATGGCTGGCTGTCGTATCATCGATCAATTTATACAGGTTGGCTCTCGCCTCAGTAACATTCAGTGTCGTCATAATTAAATCCTCTGGATCTAAAAGTACGCTAATACGTACGCTTAGTCAAGTTCACCCGGTTATTATCCACCAAGAGTTGATAAGCTTATTTATCGCAGGCTAAACCGATCCTACAACCTCACCAAGTTCGTTTTGCAAAAACACAATCCAACCACCCCTTCCTAACCCAAAACTTTTAAATCTAGGTATGGCATCACATAAAATCCTATAGGATAATACTGTATACATAAACAGTAATAGGAGATGCTATGGATACAAAGACTAAAGGCGGGCCCGTGACCAAAAAAGGCAACCAGGTCAGCTCGCGCAATGCTATAAGCCACGGCCTAACAGCAAAGAAGTGGATAAATCCAGAAGAGAAACAAAGCTACCAAGACTTTCATAGTGCTCTGATTGATGACTACCAGCCCCGGACGGTAATGGAGAGCACACTTATTGAGAAGCTTGCAGATATAAAGGTCAGGCTCGAGCGCTTTCATTGCGCTGAAGACCATTTGTTTTGGCTGGCTCGGGAAAGGGCGATATCACCCGACCTTGTGGTTAAATCATTTGGCGTCGATGATCAGGCCGTGATCGATGACATTAGCGACCATGCCTTCGGCATCGAAAAAACTAACCGACCAATTGCCGAGCAGCTATTCAACGAGCTGATAAGGCATGATGAGGACGACATTTCTGGATGGGGTTATATCAGGGACAACATGCCACTACTACGGGAGCATGTAATGAACGAGTGCAAAAAAGAAAAGATAGACATTGAGCAATTAATCAGCCGGTACAACCCAAAAACTAATCAGCTTACACCAGTGACAATAGTCATCAGCACAAATTATGAGCCTGAACCATTAACAGAAGAGCAGGTTAACCAATCTGGGTTAAAGGTGCCTCGAGAACACTTTATCGCCTTCATCAAGGCCCTCTACAAGCAGACAAAACGAAGGTCCATAACTAACTACGTGATTGAAAGCTTTCCGCAAAGGGAGCAGCAACTAACGCATGCCGCACTGCCAGATGCGTCAGAGATGGATAGGCTTATGCGATACAGGACTTCCCTTGAGAGGCAGTTTTCAAAGACCCTCGGGGAATTGTTACACCTTATTAAGCTTAGAGCAGACTAGACAATTACTTGTGATTTACCCTGAGGGTCACACCTGGATTAACCAGAGGGTCACCGGTAAATTGGATGCCGGCAACTTCTAACGCATTTCGAATCGCCAGAAGGTTTTTGGTATTCGCCACAGGCACCCCATCCTGCACTTCATAGCGCTTTATCGAAGCGCTTCCAACACCACTGAGATTTGCAAGCTCGATTGCACTCCAACCCAACATTGCACGCGCCGCTTTAATTTGACTGGACGATACCATTGACTATACTTTATGATTCTATTAGAATCATTTAATGAATTTAATACAAGAAGAATAACATGATTGACGATATATTCGCCAAGTTTGATGGCGCCTTTGCAAAAAATACCATCAGAGCCTACAGGTCAGACTTTAAACAGTTCCAAAACTGGTGCCTACAAAATCACCTAGAGCCAATACCTGCAAATGGAGACACCATGGCCAACTATGTCGATTATTTAAGCCAAACTAACAAAAGCGCCACTACCCGGAGGCGAATCAATAGCCTAGGCACAGTTCTCAAACTATCCAAAAACTTCGACCCCACCAAAGACCCTGAAGTGATACTGGCCCTAAAGCGCATGCATCGCAAAATTGGGCGAGCTCAAGAACAGGCCACACCGCTAACCAAAACATTGCTTGAGCAACTACTTAAAAACTGTGATAGCAGTACTATGGGCATCAGGAATAAGGTACTCCTTAGAATGGGGTACGAAACCATGCGACGCCGATCAGAACTCTGTGCCATTAAATTTGAAGATGTAAGCCAAGCACTCAACGGTAAACCAATTATTAGGCTTAACTTCTCAAAGACCGATCAGTTTGGAACAGGTAAAGTTTTACCTATCAGCGAGGAGTTGCTTAACTTATTAGAAAAATGGAAAAGAATAGTTGGCGATGAAGGATATATCCTAAGATCGATTAACAAACACGGACATATTGGAGATAGCCTAAACCCAGCGAGTATTAGCACCATCTTAAAGACACTGCAGGAAGGGTTAAAATCCGGAACAAATCAACAATCCCTTAGCGCTCATTCATTTAGGGTGGGGGCAGCATTAGATTTATTGGAACAAGGTGAACCGCTGGAAAAAATAATGCTTAGAGGCGGATGGCAGTCGGACTCGACTGCCATGAAATATTTAAGAAACTGGCATGCATTTTAACTTTAAGTATTAACTGCCAATTCCAAAGAACTGCAAAACAGTGTTATGGATCTTAGATACATGACTATCTTGAGGCGGCGCAAACTCTGATACGCCCTCTGAAAAGTATGCAAAACCCTTACTTTGATGTTCTCCATTTTTAATTGCCACGAAGGAAACTAAATCACCTAGCTGCGACTCTTTGCCTGAATAGGTAATCATGGTTTTATCTGTAATTTCTGTAGGATAAGTCAACACCACAAAAATGTCTTTGCCTCTGTTATCTATGTCTTCGAATAACCTAACTTCATTATTTACAAGTATTTTTGATAACTGCTGTTCCGCTTTAAATGCCTGCTCTTCAGTATCAAATGAAACCAGAAAATCTCGAGTCATTCTGGGTACAACATCAGCAAATTCTACACCAACCTTTTTCAAGAACGATGCATGATTTTTTAAACGATAATAGAACTTCAATTGTTCATAGGGTTTTTGTGACAGTCCCGTGGCAACAATAATTTCCGTATTTGGTAATTCAAGAAGATCCGTCAGCATTTCATCATAAACTTTGAGCATTTCTAAAAATGGATCATCGTCTTTTCCAATATACCAAGCAGGGTTTTTTAACTCTGGTGAATCAACATATGGTGAATTGAAAAAGTAATGATGCTGAATATGCGCGCCCGCATTTAGAAACAATGTTGAGAAATTTGGATTTTTTCTTTTATATAAAGTTTTATGGATTTCGTACAACAACATATCCAAAAATAATGCCTTTCGCCAGGGCTTACCTAGGGCATTAAAAGCATATTTTGCCATTGATAGATATCTTGATGATCTTACAAGGGCAACAAAAGCCAATCCCAAGTTAAATATGGTTTTAAATGTTAACTTAGACTGCGAGTTATCATTGACAGCCTGAACAATTGCATCGGTAATACTTTTACTAAAAAAACTATTATCACAGGGCGTTTGCGTCCAAGGGTCAGGTATAAAATACGCTGGATTGTTAAGTTTATTAGAGGCATTCATTGGACTAACAGCACCAACAGAAAAACCCGCTTTTTCAACCTGTTCGAAAAACTGCTCATCAGTCGAATTAACGAAATCACCTAATCTAAATACCTTATGTTCATCATAGGTCTTGCCGGTATGCACTGATGGCCATTGAACCCAAGGTTCAAGGTTTTCATATTCAGGTTCCGATTCAGTATTTGTAATACCTTTTTCAATAAGCTTTGTGAAGCCAGACAAATACTCTCCTCTTTCGATATAAAAGCTTACTGCGTCGAAATTTATTTCGTTTAATTCTAAAAGAACAATATTTTTCATAAAAACAATAAACCTATAAACATTTATCTAAATACATGAATCTTTAACAAGCCTCTTCAGAGAAGACTCTACCCCAACCTTCCAATCTGAAGAAAAAATATCAAAATTTTCTTGAATCTTTTTATTATCCAAGACTGAAAATTTAGGGCGCTTTGCAAGGGTGGGATATTCTTCTGTTGTAACTGCTTTTATTGTCGGAGTAAAGATTTGGTCATACATTTTTAGTTGATCAAAAATTTCTTTAGCAAAATCAAACCAAGAGCATGGCTGATCACCGCAGTAGTGATATATGCCATTATATTCTCGCGAATTAAGCTGAGGAATTATCTCGACAATAGATCTTGCAATATCCTGTGCATAGGTGGGACAACCAATTTGATCACCCACAATATTGAGCTCATCGCGCTCAGCCCCAAGACGAAGCATGGTTTTTAAGAAGTTATTTCCATACTCACTAAATACCCAAGCTGTTCTAATGATCATATGCTTACAACCTGATGACTGAATCGCTAACTCACCATTAAGCTTAGTTTCTCCATACGCACCCTGAGGGTTGGTTTGATCATCCTCTTTATAAGGAACTTTGGAGTTACCATCAAATACATAGTCCGTTGACACATGGATCAACCAACATTCCAATTGGTTACAAATATCAGCAATATTTTTAACGGCTAGATGATTTATAAGGTTAGCTGTTTTTTGATCCTCTTCAGCTTTATCAACCGCTGTGTAAGCGGTCGCATTAATAATTAGATCAGGAGAGAACTCTAAAATTTTGCTTTTAGTTACCTCAAAGTCAGCAATATCTATTTGCTCTCGAGATGAATATATAACTTCATGATCTGTATTTGTTAGCTGATCATTTAGACATCTTCCAAGCTGACCTTTACAACCTAAAACTAGAATTTTCATTTTTTCAGATCAGCTAATAACGAAGCATTTGCATCTTTTTCTGATAACTTAGGGTTATCAATTGGCCAAGGAATATTTAGACCAGGGTCATTCCACAACAGACTTCCCTCATCAGAGGGATCGTAATAGTCAGTACACTTGTATTCAAAATCTGCTGTTTCCGAAAGCACTACAAAACCATGGGCAAATCCTGGTGGCACCCAAAATTGAGTCTTATTCTCCTCGGAAAGGATTACCGCTTCCCATTGACCATATGTTGGCGAGCCTTGGCGTATGTCCACAGCAACATCATAAACCTCACCTCGAACCACCCTAACTAATTTTCCTTGAGGTTTAGTTTTTTGAAAGTGCAACCCACGCAATACACCTCTAGATGAGCGTGAGTGATTATCCTGAACAAAGGGCAAGCTAATACTCGCAAGATCTGCATATCTATCTGCTTGAAATGTTTCCAGAAAAAAACCGCGCTCATCACCAAACACTTTAGGCTCAATAATCACACAGTCTTTTAATTTAGTTTTAATCACATTCATTTATAGCCACCGGCTACCTTAGTTAGATATTCACCATAGCTAGTCTTTTTCAATGCCTCAGCTTGTTTTAATAACTGATCTTTTGTTATCCAGCCCTGATGAAAAGCAACTTCTTCCAAGCAAGCAACCTTTAAGCCTTGGCGATGCTCTACTGTTTGTACAAATTTACCTGCTTCAATTAAGGAATCATGTGTGCCAGTATCAAGCCAAGCAAAGCCCCGACTTAAGAGCTCAACTGTTAGATCCCCTCTATTCTGATAAACGTTATTAATATCAGTAATCTCTAGTTCGCCACGGGCAGAAGGCTTTATAGATTTTGCAATTTTGATCACATCGTTATCGTAAAAATATAACCCTGTTACCGCGAAATTTGATTTAGGGGTTTTGGGCTTTTCCTCAATCGAGGTAACTCTGCCGTCAGTATCAAAATCAACCACTCCAAATCGTTCAGGATCCTTTACATGGTAACCAAATATGCTAGCACCAGTGTCTTTGGAAGTAGCTGCTTTTAAATTTGCAGTGAAATTTTGCCCGTAAAAAATATTATCACCAAGGACTAGTGCGACATTACTATCGCCAATAAAATCTTCACCAATTAAAAAAGCCTGAGCAAGACCATCAGGACTTGGCTGAATGGCATATTCGATTTCAATACCATAATCAGAGCCATCACCCAACAAACGTTGATAGCCTGACATATCATCGGGTGTCGAAATAACCAAGATTTCTTTAATACCCGCGAGCATTAACACAGAAATTGGGTAATAGATCATAGGCTTATCATAAACAGGCAACAACTGCTTGGAGACGCCTTTGGTGATTGGGTGAAGTCGCGTTCCTGATCCACCAGCCAATACAATTCCCTTGTAATATGTGGTCATTTTATTCTCCTAAACGCTCAAGGCGGTAGGCACCCGAAAGCACTCTCTCCCACCACTGGCGATTATCCAAATACCACTGAACAGTCTTGCGCAAACCAGTTTCAAAGGTTTCTTCTGGTACCCAACCCAATTCACGCTCAATCTTTGAAGCATCAATGGCATAACGCACATCATGGCCAGGCCGATCTTTAACAAAGGTTATTAAATCTCGATAATTTTTCACACCTACTGGCTTTTCTGGAGCAAGTTCTTCCAGCAAATCACAGATAGTTTCAACTACCTCAAGATTAGTTTTCTCATTATGCCCACCAATATTATAGGTTTCACCAATTTCGCCTTCCGAAACGACCTTTATAAGTGCTTTAGCATGGTCTTCCACATACAGCCAATCGCGTATCTGTGAGCCATCGCCGTAAATAGGCAAAGGCTTACCATGTATCGCATTCAAAATAACATGAGGAATAAGCTTTTCAGGAAAATGGTAAGGACCATAATTATTAGAGCAGTTGGTAACAATTACCGGCAAGCCGTAAGTGCGCCCCCATGCCCGCACCAAGTGATCAGATGCAGCTTTACTGGCAGAATAAGGGGACGATGGCGAATAGGAAGTTTGCTCTGTAAACAAATCATCAGTTCCCTCTAAATCTCCATAAACTTCGTCTGTTGAAATGTGATGGAAACGGAATTGCTCTCTTTTATCTTCTTCAAGACTTTCATAATAATGCCGTGCAGCCTCAAGAAGATTGAAAGTACCCACAATATTGGTATCAATAAAATCAGCAGGACCATCAATTGAGCGGTCAACATGCGACTCTGCCGCAAGATGCATAACTAATTGTGGCCTAAAATCATAGAACAGTTTCTTTAGACTAGAAATATTACATATATCGATTTCCTGAAACGAATAGCGGGATGATCGCTTTACAGACTCCAAGGAATCTAAATTAGCCGCATAAGTTAAAATATCAATATTTAATACAAGAAAGTCAGTATGATTCGTTAAACATCTGATTAGTGAAGAGCCGATAAAACCGGCCCCACCAGTAACAAGAACTCTCATAGATTTACTCTAGATTCTAATTTGCATGAATTCTAAAAAAAAGACTGTTTTAGACATTAGCATTACCAATTAAAGAAAAATACTCACTTCGGATAATTTTCCATGTATATCTTTTAATTGCTATCTTTTTGATTTCATCTCCGCAATTAATTTCTAATCTCGAGTGATTCTTAATTAAGCATGCTAGTTCCTCTGAGCTGCTAAAGAATTGACCATTACTCTCTAAAGTAGCGATATTGTAGTTACAGTTAAATGCATATATTGGCTTACCAAAATGCATCATCTCAACCAATGCAGGATTAGTGCCCCCAACCGAGTGCCCATGAACATAGACATGGCACTTGGATCTCAACTTGTATAATGAATGATTATCATAAATTGGATCTAAAATTTCTATATTAGGCAGTTTGGAATACTGGTCTTTTAGCTTTAAACCATAATCACTATCATTCCAGTTGCCCACAAATGTTAGTCGCTTTTGTGATATGGCGAAAGCCTGTAAGATCATGCTTACGTTATTTTCCGGGACTATACGACATAGAGAAAAGGCATTAAAGGTTTCTGACTTAGGGCCTGACTCAGTATTGCCAGCAAGTGCTTGGTCTCCGCCATACGCAATCTCAACAGGATTAAAACCATAGTTAGACCTAACATATTCAACAAGGACTGCATTATCAGCAACGATCTCATGAGAAAAATTACAACACAAATACTCCAATAATTTAAGAATTTTTCTGGTAAAGAATGACCATTTACCCCTCTTCCACTCGAGTCCATCAATATTTGTGATAACGTGCATTTTTGGAAACAGTAGCCGTATTAGTGGTAATACGAATCCGCCTGAGACTCCCAACAATAAAAGTTTATCATGACCTGAAATGCCAGCGTGAAACATCGACAATGCAGTATGCAAAACCTTTGTTAAACCCTTTGATTTCAGTGGGATATATACCAAGTGTGTATTTTTATAATACTTAATCCTTTCGCCAAAGTAAGGGGTAGAACAGTAAACTGTTGTAATGGGTGACCCATCACCAATTAAATTTTCTGCAAGAGTCTCAAATCCACCATAGCCTTTTGAAACTCCGATTATGCCAGTTATTGCCACTTTCATTCGAGAACCTTAATAATTAAGCGTTATTACAAATTTAAAGTCTATACAAGACTTAGCCAAACTGCTTTTCGATATATTCTTTGACTGATCTATTAGTAACCCACCCAGTCAAAGAACGATAACAGCTAGAATCAAGTATCATGCTGTCGAGAGTGTTTTCTAATGGCAAATTGATAAGATTAAATGAGGATTGTTCCTCTAAAATCTTAATGATTTCAGAAATACTATAAGGTATAGATTCTGATAGATTAAATATCCCCACCAAGGAGGAATTCGCATTACACAGAATAGCTTCACACAGGTCTTCAACATGAAGAAAGCTACGACATTGAGTTCCCGTTCCGTGTAGGGAAAGTGAGTCATTTTCTTGTATAGATTTAATAAACCTAGCGATCACCCCAATTTCATTTCCAGGTCCATATATTGAGGGTAGCCTAAAAATAGTTAATCGCCTTTGGTTATGAGGTATATAATAGTCAAAGATTTCTTCTCCCCACTTTTTAGACATTCCATATACTGTATTTGGATTTAACGCTGTTGACTCAGCTATAGGATCAGAGCCACTATTTCCATAAACTGCACCTGTTGAAGTATATATAATCTTGAGTCTTGGATTTTCAGAGGCTAATTTTGCTACAGTGAGGGAAACTAAAGTATTTTTTTCTACTATCTTGGGATCAGAGCCAAAAAAGCCACCCGCAAGATGCACTAAAACATCTGATGCTGAAATACTCTCCCTTAACTTAGATACTGTATCACTTTTTAAAAGATCTCCCTCTACAAAAAGAACATCGAAACCTCGAGACTTTGCCATTTTAACAAGACTTTTACCTACAAAACCTTTATGACCAGTAATTATTAGTCGTCCATCAACCATCGCTCACCTCTCAGAACCTCAACTAATTGACCGACTGACAATTGATCTGCATTTCTTGATGTAAATTCTGATGTGCTGATACTTTCTAAACCACCATAAGTGTCGCTAGTCGTAAAGTTACTATTTTGAGGAAGTATTACGTAATGTTTGTCATCAATAATCCTGGTAGTGGGACTTTCATTCTTTGACACTAATACTTCGTCCAACTTCTCTCCCGGGCGGCTTCCGATAATTGTAGAGGACGTTTGATCATTTCCAAATAACTGGACCATAGCTTGAGCAATAATTCTCACCGAGGTTGCGGGCATTCTCATGACAAAAATCTCATCTCCTACAGAACGATGAACTGCTTCAAAAACTAACCCAATTGCATCTTTGGTGCTCATGAGATACCTCGTCATATCAGGATCTGTAAGTGTAATTTCATTTTTCTCCAGAATTTGCTTTTTAAATAGCGGAATCACACTTCCATTTGTACCGATAACATTACCACCACGTATACATACAAATTTCGTGTCACCCGGATAATTAAAACTAGCGTTGACAATCATTTTTTCAGCGCAAGCTTTAGTGACGCCGTAATGATTAAATGGGTCCACAGCTTTATCAGTTGAGATATCAATTACTTTGGTTACTCGATTTTCTATTGCGCATTCAATAACGTTTTGAGTGCCATATATGTTTGTCAATACAGCTTCCCAGGTATTTTCTTCACATACAGGAACATGTTTCAAAGCAGCAAGATGAAAAACATAATCTACTCCAACCATCGCGAAACTTAATATGTTTTTATCGCGGATGTCTCCAATAATAAACTTCAAATTAGGATGACCGCTAAATTCAGCCTTCATACTTACCTGTTTATGTTCACCTCGAGAATAAACCCTGATTTCTTTTGGACTATAATCTCGAAGTAATTGACCGATCAACTCATGACCCCAAGACCCTGTTCCACCTGTGACTAATATAACTTTATTATCAAACATTCTAGTTTTTCTCCAATAACTTATCATAAATTTTAGAAATTTTATTACCCTTAGCATCCCAGGTCAGGTTGCTTTCATAATATGCTAATGCACCTTTTGACAAACTCATAAACTTGTCTTTATCATGATAAAGACTACCTAAATGCACAGAAAAATCATTTACAACGGATTCAAGAGAGCCGTGACTAACGTTAAGTGAACAAGACTTATCAACAGTTTCCCCCGCTCCGAAATTGTCAAAACAAACCATGGGCAACCCGAAAGAAAGAGCCTCAGCCACAACCGCCCCCGCACCCTCATGAGAACAGTTTAAAAAACAATCCATATCCATATAAAACTCGCCTATTTTAGAATGGGGTACCCATGACACAAATTCTATTGCCGAGCTAGATGATAATGACCGGGCCAAAGCCTCAAATTGAGTACGCTTCACACCGTCTCCCAAAATAAAAAGCTTTACTTTAACTCTATCGATAACGTCTAATCTTTTGTAAAAGCGATCAAAACTTTTAATCGCCAAGTCAATAGATTTTATTGCAACATGTCTACCAACAACTGCAACATGGAAGCATTCTCTCGAGCGAGTCACTACTTCAATAGAGGGGTAGGACGCAGCAATAGTAGTCAATTTATAAAATTTATCATTATCTATATCCAGTCGATGCTGGACGGAACTATTAGCACCAATTATGAGAGACACCCTTGCGCGAGCTATTGCATGGAATGGATCAAAAGCCCAAGCAAATCTTTTAAAAAGCCATTTTGCTCTGTCTACAAGCCAATCCTTTTTTGTAATATAAAATCTTGAAATTGGTTCATTATGGTTTATAGGCCCCCAGACCGTAGGACGACCAAGCAACCACAAAAAGGTTGGAACACTATCAGTGTGAAAGTTGAGATTATGTGCTAGATCGAATTTGTATTTTTTCATCCAGACGTACACAGGAAGACTCATCTGCCAGAGATAGAAATAAATAGAAGAAAATCGTGGACCTCGCTTCCAAAACATTGCCCATTTAGGCAGGTCGAAATACATAAAGGTTAGATTATCAAGACTAATATTATTACTCTTAACATATTCAGAGATTCTGGCTTCATTATTTCGGCGAGTAAATATTATCGCCTTGTTTTTCTTTGAAATTTGTAGGATAAAATTCCAGGCTGAGCCCGACTCACTTCCCTTATACGGATTCACGTCATAGGCTGATACAAGAATAGTATGCATTAGTTGCTTTCCTTAAAGGCTTCGGTCAAAGTATAAAAAATTGGTATTACAGCGGTTTTGCAATTGAGCAAGCTAACTCAGGTTTATACTACTTAGATTTTCGAGCCGTATTACTGCCGAAAAGAGCCACTTTTATTTTCACTAGCCCTATAGCAAGAGGTCCAAATAAAGCTCTTACCTTACTTGTATTTGGTTGCCACCCAGTACTTTTGACTGGGTTCTTGATGAAATCAGTGTCGATTGAATAAGCATAGCTCGCAATTGAATTTCGATAGATCCCCTTGGGAAATTTAATAGGTTTATATCCATGAACTGTGTGTCCCTTGGTCAACATAATAACAAGCCGATTATTCTTTGGCTGGATTGAGGATGTCTCACCAGTAAAACTGTTCATTAAATCCAGTTCTCCGCCCCAGGCCTCTTGATAATTCTTGTTCAAGTATAATAATAGGTTTAATTCTCTTAACCACTCCGTTTCAGATCCATGCCTAGAAAAATCAGTATGCATATCCAAATATGATTCCACCCCCCCTTGATGTAGCCCTCCTCCAAGAAAGGAAGGATCGAGGAAGACTTTTTTTCCATAAATTGTGGAGATTAGATTCTGGAATCGACTCGAAAGAAGTTCATCTCTGAGTTCCGAAAAAATAGGAGACAGCAAATGAAACTTAGGATCTTCAAATTTATTTCGGGCAAATATATAGTCATTGGATCGCTTCTTCACATCAGGTTTTTTAATAATGGAGTTTATGGTATCCAAAGAGGGACTGCGGAGGAAATTATCAATAATTAAGTGCTCAAATGGTGATGCCTGACTAAATTGACTAGCTAATTTAAGAACATTTTTTTCAATAAAGTCAAAATTGATATGTGTTTCATTCATAATTAAGCCTTAAGTTTTATAATGTTTTCATCTGAAGTCACTTAACAAACTTCTCACTAAAAGGTGATCAATGGAGTAAGATGCTTTTTGAACATTTCGTAGGTATAGCTCTTTACTTTTATTTTAGCTGCTCTCGACATCTTGCGGTGTTTATTCGGATTATGATATAAATCGATAATGCAATGAGCTATCTTAGTTGTCTGCCTTGAGTCCATCAAAAATCCATCGGCATTATTAGATACTATATTGACTGGCCCACCAACTGGAGGAGCTATAACAGGTACTCCAAAGGCCATGGCTTCCAATATTGTCAATCCAAATGTTTCCACCCACATATCGGGTCTGCTTAAGTTAATAAGTAAAGAAGCCGAACTATAAAAGCTACTCACGTTGTCAGAGACTGGCGATACCGAAACATTGGGAGGTATGTTAGCATTGTATATATGCGATTGAAGTTCATTTGGCGAGCAATTAATAACAAGCTTAAACGAAATACTAAGCTTCGCCGCCCCCGTCTTTCTTGCAATTTCGAAAAATTCAGGAATCCCTTTGTATCTGGCCGCTCCACAAATCATCAAGACGACGAAATCACCATCAATTTTATGAGCATAAGAGTGATCCTTACCATTTTTGAGAAAGTGGCTGTCGACTGAGTTCGGCAAAACTGTTGATTTAACCCTCTTTACTCCAGCAATCCTAAAGTGCTCCTCACTAACAAAAATATTCAAATTTGATGAAAATCTATTAAGCACAACTAATGAGCGATAAAATAGATAAGGTGTCAGTGATACCTCATGGATATGGCAAATCAACTTTCGCCTAGTAAAAATTGCGTATATGTTCGCCCCAAAAGGGAGCAGCGCATTAACATAAATAACTGAATCAGACGTTATTTCCTTATCCAACAGAAGTTTTAACAACAAGTGAATCTGACTGATACAAAGCGATAAAAAAGTTAGAAATCTATTTTTACCTATTCTTTTATACCAGTAATGAGAAACTTTTTTAGCCGTGTTACTCAAAAAACCGTAATCTGAAGAATTAGAAATATATAGTTTATGTGGAATATTAAGTTCATTAGCAACATTAATTACATCACGAAGTACTTTCGGGGAACCAGAGAAATCATTATTGAGGTGGACAAAAACTATCATTTGCCTTTAGCAACCTTCGCCTGAATTCTTTTGCGATATTGTCGATCTATTAAATCAAGCAATTGGGCAGACACCTGATCTTTCGATAAATCGCCATTAACCCGGTTACCGCCAATTTTATCAAAAATATCTATATATCGTGACTGTAATAGCAGAGCCCTATCTATACTTAATTCGCCTTTTCTAGCAACAGCATCTTTTGGAGAAGCATCAAGATATATATTCAAACCATTAAGAGAGAAAAAATTTAGAACTTTTTGACTAAGATTCATGTGGGGTATTTTAACCCGATCCATATCGGCTGCTAGGTCAACGAAACTGCGATCCAAAAAAACAACTTTTCCTATTCTGGCTAAGGAGCTGACGTACAACTTACATAATGCAAATGCCAAAGCATACCAAACCATTCGAACGGCACGACTTAATCCTGATCTTGTTGGGGGTTCCGAATAAGGAGCCGTATAATTACTAATAGTTTTTGTTCGCTTAAATATTTGGTGTGGCAATGGGATCCATGATGGCAGAAAATGAATAGTCCGCGGCGGTGAAGTACCAGATTTTTTATACCAACTTAACATACGCTCGAACTGAGTAGTCTTACCTGAACCATCCATACCACTTAAAGACAGGGCTATTCCTGAGTCGAATCCTATACCAAGCCTTGAGCTAACAGCCATTCTCAGCAATTTGAAGAACCATGAAACCGCACTTAATCCAGTAGTTATATTAGCAGAACGAAACCTTAAACCCCACTTACCAATAGTGCCTGGCCCTCCTGGAAATGAACATTCACTCACACCCCAACCTAAGCGATCAGAAACTTTTTTTACTGCAGGCCAATCACAATCCAGTCGAAGAATATCACGTTCTGAGAGTCTTCCGGCATACATACTTTTATGTAGAAAATTTATCGTAGCCACTAAATTAATTAGATCTTGCTCGCTATTTTTTTCTAACAGCAAATCCTCAAAAAAACTATGATTTGAACGATCATTACCCAACCCTCGCCATGATAATCCGTTGAACACATCAATTTTAATCGAATGCGAGTTTACACCAATCAAGTGCACGACAGAAAATGTTGTCAGGTACCCGATGTCTCTGTAGCTCAATACTCTCCAACCTTCAGACCTAAGCGTATCAATTAGCCGCAGAGTAGCATCATTGCTTTTACCAAATGGGACCAAGAAATCGATGTCACCATCAATTCTGGCCTGTGCATCATTTCCACGAAGTAATATAATCGGATAAATGCCCTTGAAGGTTTTGTAAGCTTTGTCAATGATTGCTTGCTTCATTTACACCCCAATGAATAAATTTCAAGATAGGCAGCTTTTAAAGAAGCCGCTGCAACACTCCAGTTAAATTGAGACTCGATCAAGTTTCGGCCATCATTGACTGTGGAAGCCCAAGAATGACGGGTGTCAATGGCATGCTGAATTCCCCTATTAATACCAAATGCTGTCGGCTCACACATATAAAAGGCATTGCTATTGTAAAAATAGGAAGAATTCGATGTTCTTGTAATGACTAAGGGGGTCCCGACAGCTAGCACCTCCATAGCAGCAATGGAGAAAACATCACAGTAAGCAGGATGGACAAATAGATCTAAGGATTTGATGAATTCCGTTTTCTTTTCACCGTAAAGTGGTCCCACATATTCCAATGATAGATCAGTAGTATCTTTTAGGATCGACTCTAGATAGTCCGAACTTGGACCCGCCAAAATTAGATCAACACTCGCTCCGGTAAATCCAGCTCTAATTGCTGTCATTAAACTTCCAATATTTTTCTCTGGAGCTAATCGACCTAAATAACCTACTCTTAACCTTCTTGATCGACTTTCCATCTGTTTATTAGCAACTCGAGGATAATCATCCAGATCTACTCCATTAGATATGACATAGATCTTACCCTTATAACCGAAGTTAACTAAGTCTGTACTTTCTTCCTCAGTAAGCACATGAATAGCAGCAGCACCATGTATAAATCGAGTTTGTAAAAGTAGGTTAAACATGCGTTTGAAAAAACGGCGCCGTTGATTTAACCTAACTGGCGACAGCCCGTCGTGCAGTGTAATAACGTAGGGTGTGTTTTCTACCAAACACACCAGCGATGCCAATATGTTATAGATATTGTATAGACCATGAAAATGAACAATATCTGAACTTTTAACGCTATCAATAAAATAACGAATTACACCTAAAGTTACTCTAGAATAGGCTTCTACAGCAAAACCATCACGATAAATATATGAGCCTTCTCGCTCAACCGAATTTGCTTTTCCCAATACCCTTAGATCAACACCTTCCTTTACCAGATATTTAGCAAGCCCAGCAATGACCTGATTAACCCCATTAGGTCGATTCTTATCTGCCTTGCCCAAAATAAAATGTAATATCCTCATAATCTATATCTTATATTTGATCTAATTATTACGTAGCGACTCTAAAAGATCGTTGACTCAGCAAAATAAGCCAAAAATAATTTGAAATGAAACTACCAAAATAGAATAGCCAAGACTCGAAGTTCGCATGAACCACACCTGCTAAGATGATGCCTAACAAAATGGCACTTTCTATTCCCCGTTTAGTGCCCGCTCTATAGGACGTATGTCTAGCACATTGGAAAAGCAACATGCACAATATCACTAGATACATGACACCCGCCAACAAACCAACCTCCTCAATAAAAGCTAGGAAACTGTTGCCTTTCTCTGTGTCATTCATTTTTTCAGGATCAGTATAAATCGTATGGAGCTTTGGTTTTATTCCATAACCCCATCCATAAACTGGCTTTTCTACAATGCCCGAAATTCGGTCAGAATACATCTTCCCCCTCGTACTATAAATTTCATCACTGCTTTCATATTTGAGAACATAATCTGTATAAATATATTGCCTTGCCTTATCAGGTATAACTAGGTATGCAGTGATTCCAAACAACACACAGGAAAATACAAGCACTAGCGTATTTTTTACTACCGTTCGATCTTTAAAAAAATAAAAAACTATAAGCAATACAACAACAGCCAACATTGAGGCTCTAGAACGACTAGCGATAAGTAAAACTAATGCAGAAAAAATAAGTAAATAGTTAACTAATTTAAAAAATCTTTTGGGCCGCTCCTCTAAATTAAGTCGAATTAGAATAGATGGAACTGCCATAAAGGCTAAAATTCTTCCCAAATAATTTGCGTTATAAAAAACCCCTCGAAAATTACCTGAATTGAAGTATTCGAGAGGGTAAAAAACTAGAAGGTAATAGCACCAAACAATAATGCCAAAACTAACCCAGTACAAAAACTTAAATACGGACTCCAAAAGTCGCGTATCAAGCAGGCAACTGGTATACAAATACATCAGAGAAATAGTGGCAAAAATAACTCTTGAAAATGATGTTACAAAGTCAGTGGATACTACTGAACTTATTAGCAACAACAATATTAAAACTAAAATAGCATAAACTTCTGTTGTAATCTTGGCAAAGCTAGACGTCTTTAAAAGAAAAAAAAGATTAATCCCTAGCCCAGAAAGAGGAAAGAAATATTTTAAAATTGCGAAAAGGGAAACATCAAAAATAATAGGGTTAAGCGCCGTTACTATCAATATACTCAGGTAACAGCACACCCAGTATCTGGCGAATAGACTTATCATCCTTGAATTCTCATCTCTAAGAAAGCCATATATATTCCAAGTCGAGCCATAATTTAATCTGGAGCAATCCCTGTTTATGAAGGTTATCTTGCTTTACGTAAAGCTCCAAGGCTCTCAGTGTGCTTTGGATTAAATAAAGATCAAAATAGATGCGCGCAGTTGATTCCGGGATACTAAAAACTTGAATTATATTTGAGACAATTACATTTTCAGCAAATGATCTCATTTGCTGTGCAGTTTTTTCAGAGCCCAGCATCACTTCAGCCTGCCAGATAAAATGTGTTAAATCATAGGCTATACTGATATTTTGTTCGCAAAATTCAACATCAATAAACCCAACTTTATCACCGACCCTGAAGCTATTCCATACAGTGAAGTCAATCATTGATAAACTGAGTATAATTTCTGACTCGTAATTTAATCGATTAATTCGCCTTTGCAGACAACAGATAATTTCTTCTAACTCATATCTCAAGAAAAAAGAATTTTTTGGTTGTTGCTGCCTAAGGCTAGCCAACCGATTAATGATTCCTTTTTGATCAAGATAGTCACCTAAGCACATGTTTGAAATTGTTTTGTCCAGAACTTCTTTTAATGTATTACTAATTATTACACTATCTTTAAGTAAGCAAAGCTGTGAGCCATTAATTGGTGACATTACGATCCCCTCACAAAGCAAATTTACGCTTGGTACGAGCGTATTGGAAAGTTGCAAAGTTGAAATAAAATCATAAGCGCTAAATTCATTAGGAAAGCAGTCACCACGCTGATCACTAAGCCTATCTTCATTGGCATACAATCGAACTTTAAGGTATCCAATAACTTCTGTATTACGACGAAGCGCAACGACCAGATTTCGAGTAACTCCGGGCGAACCACCGAAGATATCCCAGTCATCTGCTTTCAGCGCTTGCAAAGCTTGATTCAATATTCCGCGCGAAACAAGTGCGAGATCAAAACGCTTAAAACCCAACAGCGAACCTTTTGGAAAATAACTTCTCAGAACTACAAGCACTCTTAAAAAACGCGCCTTCAGGGATGAGGAGAATTGAAAAGCCAAATATCCTGGATACCCATCCCTTATCGAGAAAACCCACCGAAAGGTACCATCAGGCCATGTCACGACAATTTTCTGGACACTATTATTTCCAATTGCTCTAATCAGACCTAGTTTATGAAGAATATCGTCGTTTATCTTATTTTCGGGTTTGAATTTCACTTTAAAAAACCTACATTTACAGGCGAAATTTCCAGTTTACGCAGAAATATAATCAAAAAAGACATTACTATTTGAGTAGTTATGAGCACCAAAATAACACCATGAGCTCCAAACATCAGTATCATAGGATAAAATACTGCGATACTGATAACCGAAGAAAAAACATATGCTCTAAATATGAGTTTTACATGCTCTAAAATCAAAAGACGAAGCCTTAAGATACTAGTAGTTACAGTAAAAAAAGTAAGAATTATGTAAAGTAAGGAGTAATTTTTTAGTTGTGTTTCAAGATATTCTGGATAAAAGTAGTCTATGAGGTGTTGACCTAATACTCCCATAATTAGACAGATCGCCATGCAAGATAACATAGATTTAAAAACAAAGGCTTTGAAATAATTATTTAATTTATTTAATCCCGAGACTTTTAGAATAGTTGCAAAATAAACTCTGGAATGATTGTCTAGAAAAACTAATATCGGATTAAATATACTTACAAAAGTTTGAGCTAATCGCAAAAGTCCAACATCACTCAGTGATAACAAAGCGCTAGAAAAAAGAAAAACTGCGTTACCCGTTATGAACTGCAGTACGCTTGAATAAGACGCCCATTTGGCAAAGGATAAGTGCCGCGGCCAAATTGAAGTAAATTCAGAATTCTCTAACTTAATCGTGTCTGAATAAACTTTCGAAAGAGGTTGATAAACTATCAAAAGAGCAATGCTAGAAAAAAGGTACGATAGGAATATGATTATGCCTATTGTCTGTACCTCTCCATCATAGAGGTACAGAAAACTGATGATCAGAGAAAAATATAAGAAAACATTAACAACAACTAAATGTTTAATTTCCCTTTTTACTATGGCCACTCGCCTAAGAAAGTCATAAAGAAAAAAGGGCACGCAAGACATAACCAAAAAGAAAATTTCTGGTCTAAAAAATTGACCGCCAAACTTGAATATTAACAACGACAGAAACAAAATTACCAACTGGGTTAGCATTATTTTTTTTGTCAAAATGCTTATAAAATGATCTGAGTTTGATTGGCTTAACGAAGGAGAAATCGATAACATTGGCGAGGAAAACCATGAATTGAAAAAAGATGCTACCGAAATAATCGCCACCCAAACTAATGAGTAGATGCCGAAATCGCTTGGTGTTAACATCTTAGAAAGTAATATAGCAAAAATGAAGTTCCCTCCACTTACGATAATCTGTTCCAATACACCAAATATATTATTAAACTTAGTTACCATAATCTCTGCTATGACTCTAGCCCGAGAGATCTAGATCTTGAGACCTTTATCATTGACATTAGTTAACGCTCCCTTATGACTTTTGCAGGACACCCGCCAATTAAAACTTCAGGAGGATAATTACCTTCAGTCACAACCGCACCTGCACAAATTATACTGCCGGCACCTACTTTGACCCCATCCAAAATGGTTACCTTAGACCCAATCCATACGTTTTCGCCAATTTCCACCCCCTTTCTAGCTACACCCTGAGACCTGATCAGAGTATCTTTACATTCAAACCTATGATTTTCTGGATGTATACTTAAATACTGGCCTGCTATCGTATCCTTACCTATATCGACACCTCCAGCTCCCCCTATGTATGAAAATTCACCAATTGCCACATTTGAACCTACTGAAATATACTTTCCTAAATTTGAATAGGTAGTCGAAACTATCAATCTTGAGTATGCACCTATAGAACTATTATCTCCGAGACAAAGTTCTCCGAGACCTAACCCATCTAAGAGCACCCCCTCCCCTAACCTAATACCAGATCCTAGCCGAACTTTCGCAAGATTCTTTAATTTCACTCCCGAACCCATCTGAAGGCCGATAAACAAGCGCCCTCTCAAAATCAATTTTAATGCACGAAGTCGACTTGTAAATTGATTAGATATTAGCGAAATTATCATTGCCAAAGTAATACCAGAATCGAATCTAAATTTTGGATTTTTAGTCTTTCGAATAATTAATTCAATACTAAAAATTACAAATCTATTAATCATATTATGCTGCCTTAAACTTTACTAATAGGGTTTTAAAATAAGCGGCCATCAACTAAATTTATTCCCTAAAAAATTTGGATAGCTTATCCTGATCGAGTAGTTTAACTCGCAGAATTTCACAACCTTTAACCGCCCACTCGTGACCGGTTGAAAAATCATCGAGCAGCACAACCTCGTGGCCAAGCTCCTGAGTATACCTGACCATGTGGGAACCGATATAACCTGTACCACCAGGGATAAGTAACTTCATAATAATTTTTCTGTTAGATTAAACACGAGTGTATTTCTTTTTATAGACCCCAGAAACTCTGGAAACTACCCTTTAAAATGCGATAAGAGCCTTTATCACTGGCCAGACACACCACTCATCGCCGCACTCTCAATCATCTGTGAGGACCTTAGTCGACTCAGCGTGATGAGGTAAACAGCAAACTGTAGGCCAAAAACACCAAACCAGGCGTTGCTCTCAACAGGGATCCAGCCAAGGGCGTAAATTATCAAACAGACCCCTGATGAGGCACCACTGATTGTCAGCCCTGTCAACGAGTTAGGCGTAACCCGTGACTTAAAACTTTGGCTATAAAAGGCATACAGCCGGTTGTGAAGGTGCCCATTGTCAGCCTGAAACGGTGACAGCCCCTTTCGCATCCGTCGGACAACGCTCACCACAAAATCAACGCAAGGGTAGGACAAAAGGCACGCCATAAAACCAGCTGAGAAGTCACCCTCGGCCACACCCAGCAATCCATAACACACCAGCGCGGCACCAAGCCCGTAGCTGCCCATGTCGCCGAGAAAGAACCAACCCGATACGACATTAAAAATTAAAAACATCAGGCAGACAAAGAACAGTACACCCTCAGCAGGACGTCCATACTCTAAAAACAATAGCCCAAAAGCGATGGTTGCCACACCGGGGATCAGGCCATTGGCACCATCCGCCATGTTAAAGGCATTGATAAAGCCAACACAGAATACAGTACAGAGTCCCCAGGCAATTAACGGAAAAGAGAGCAAATAATCAACCCCTTGGATACCAATAGACGAGGGCACCACATTCGGCGTCGTCCAGAGGAAAAAACCAAACACCAGCAACTTAACCACAAGTCTAAAATACGGGCTCAACAAATCAGCCTTGATATCCTCAGCACCACCCAAAATCACACACACAAAGACCGTGGACCAGAGATGCAGGAAGGTCACATCACGCACCACACCGGGGGTATAGGAGCTCAAAAGGACCATACCAATAAGGAACAGAATAAAGGTGATCACAATGGCAACGCCACCCAAGCGAGAGGAGTTTATAGCGCTGATA
>Ga0209223_10001603_pt1 | contig 24274 bp, 24 predicted proteins | sample COG_06_FD_184750 | JGI IMG/M metagenome (GOLD analysis project Ga0209223, IMG submission 184750) | Pelagic Microbial community sample from North Sea - COGITO 998_met_06 (SPAdes) (version 2) | ecosystem: Environmental > Aquatic > Marine > Neritic zone/Coastal water | place: Helgoland, sampling...
CAGCTTTTTATTTCATAAATGGTTTGGACTGGCCACTTCTGTCGCCTCTATGGGAATTGTTTATCTCAGCAATAAATACAGCACACATCAGATTTTCATGCCTTTATATGGCCTCTTGATTGGCCTACTCGTAGTCACAGGACATTTCGGAGCGACGCTCACACATGGTGAAGGATTTCTAACCGATGTATTTGAGGAAAAACAAACACTGGCATTAAATACTGAGGCTCCAATTTTCGATCAGATTGTATTTCCAATTCTGGATTCCAAGTGTACCGGTTGTCACAATGAAAGTAAATTAAAAGGCAAACTTTTATTGACCTCTAAGGGGGGGATCATGAAAGGTGGTGAATCAGGAGATGTAATTGTAAATGGAGATACGGAGAAAAGCCTACTCATTAAAAACTTGCATTTACCTCAAGAAGATGATGCACACATGCCTCCAAAAGGGAAAAACCAATTAACAGCTGCTGAATTAAAAATGCTCACTTGGTGGGTCGCATCTGGCGCATCATTTGAGCAACCAGTTCGGGAAATCACCAAAGAAGATCCTATTCAAATTACTTTGGCCAGTTATTTCGCTCCAAAGGAGAAAATCAACATAGATTTTGCCAGCCCAGCCCTAATCGAATCATTGAGTGATGAGCATACCTCTATCAGTCAAATATCTGCAGAATTGCCCTACCTAGAAGTCAGAATAGGCCATAACAAAGATTTAACATCAAGTGATCTAAAAAGCCTGAGAAAGATAAAAAAGCAAGTGCGTACCCTTGATTTAGGGAACAGCAATGTTGATAAATCCATTCTTAATGAAATAGCCAATTTCAAAAACCTAGCACGCCTATATTTAGACAACACACCATTGGATGACGATATGGCATCGGGATTAAAAAAGATGAAGAACATAACATACCTCAATCTTTATGGTACCAAAATCACCAAAAAGGGTGCTGAAAAATTAATCAAGTTGCCACAACTGAAACAACTTTTTCTCTGGCAAACTGACATTGACATGGAGGAGATCGCTGCACTTCAAAACGATTATCCAGGCATAGAAATAAACGGCGGATTAGCAGCAGACTCAGAATTCACAACTGCACAGCTGGTGCCTCCTATCATGGATTTTACTTCCTCATTTTTTGAAAATGAAATGACCATTGATATTGATTACAGTCTATCTGGCACTGAAATATTTTATCAACTAGATGAGGAGCCATTACAACTAGTAAAGGCAGACAAAATTGAGATTAATAAAAGTGTCAAACTTAAAGTGATTGCGAGAAAGGACGGATGGGAGGACAGTGAGCTAATAGAACAAGTATTCATCAAGGTCACTAAAACAGATTTAAAAGCTTCAAAATTGACGTATCAACCCAAAGGAGAATACTTAGGAAACGGTGTTGCTTCTTTATTCGACCTTAGTAAGGGGAGTGAAAACTTTCGAGATGGTAAATGGTTGGGTTTTAACGGAGATGACTTAATTGTTGACATTGAGTTGAATAAAAGCAAGCCAATAACGTCTGTCTATCTTAGTACTATTGACGATTTGGGATCATGGATATTCCCACCTAGCACCATCGAGGTATGGGGAGGAACAGAAAAAGGAAGACTAGTCAAGCTAACAGAAGAATCATTTGTATCTCCTGATGGGCCAGCGCCTAAGAAAATGCAAATCCATCAACTGCACTTTAATATAAAGACGATTAAATTCCTTCAAGTCAGGGCAAAAAATTACGGCAAACTCCCAGATTGGCATCCTGGAAAGGGTAATCCCACTTGGCTTTTTATTGATGAAATTGCTTTTGACTGAGTGCTCATTGATTAAATAATTCAACAGCCAATTAAGGCCTTCAAATCGCAATTATTCCCTATTTTTGCACCGCAATTTGAATTTATCATGAGTCTAAAAGAGGAGATCGCAAAGAGGCGGACATTTGGAATTATAAGTCACCCAGATGCTGGAAAAACAACTTTAACTGAAAAGTTATTGCTATTTGGTGGTGCAATTCAAAAAGCGGGGGCCGTGAAGTCGAATAAAATTGACATGCATGCACGTTCAGATTGGATGGAAATTGAAAAGCAAAGAGGTATATCAGTTGCTACTTCTGTAATGGCTTTTGAATATGAAGGATCCAAAATAAATCTTCTTGATACTCCTGGTCACCAGGATTTTGCGGAAGATACCTACAGAACATTGACCGCGGTCGATTCTGTTGTAATGGTTGTAGATTGCGTGAAAGGAGTAGAAATCCAGACAGTTAAACTGATGGAAGTCTGCAGAATGCGTAACACTCCAGTGATCTCTTTCATTAATAAGTTAGATAGAGAAGGTCAAGATCCTTATGACCTTCTTGACGAAATTGAATCCAAATTAGACATTAGTGTTCATCCCTTAAGTTGGCCCATCGGTATGGGAAAAGGCTTTAAAGGAGTGTACAGTCTGTATGACAAAAGCCTGCGTTTGTTCAGAGCTGGTCAGCAACAATTGCATGAGCATGCCAGAAAATTAGAAGACATTAATAGCCCAGAATTGGTTGAATTAATTGGCCAAACTGATGCGGATCAACTGAGAGAAGATGTTGCGTTCTTAGATGGTGTTTATGGTCCATTAGACCCAAATGACTACCTGTCTGGAAAAATTGCTCCAGTATTTTTCGGCTCTGCAGTCAATAATTTTGGGGTAAAAGAATTACTAGACACTTTTTTAAGGATTTCTCCTGAACCAATGGCAAGAATGTTGGGTGACAGGGAAGTGCTTCCGACAGAAAGCAAATTCACTGGCTTTATATTTAAAGTGCATGCCAATATGGACCCTAAACATAGAAATAGGATCTCATTTTTAAGAATTTGTTCTGGTACCTTCAATAGAGGCTCAAATTATTACCACACACGTCAAGACAAGAAATTCAGGATTTCGCAAGCCACCGCTTTCATGGCACAGGATAAGGAAACTATTGATGTTGCTTATCCAGGAGATATCATTGGCCTTTATGATACTGGTAACTTCAAAATTGGCGATACTTTAACTGATGGTGAAAAAGGAACCTACAAGGGTATTCCAAGCTTCTCGCCGGAGATTTTCAGAGAAGTAATTAATCGAGATGCAATGAAAACAAAGCAGCTCGAAAAAGGATTGAAACAACTGATGGACGAAGGTGTTGCACAGCTCTTTAACTATCAATTAGGATCTCGAAAAGCGGTAGGAACAGTCGGTCAATTACAATTTGAAGTCATTCAATACAGACTCAAGCATGAATACGGGGCTACAGCAGATTTTGTCCCTATGCAACTCTATAAGGCTTGTTGGATTTCAGCCGATGACCCAAAGAAATTAGATGAGTTTATTGCGTCAAAGCAGCGACATATTGCCAAAGACAAAGACGGTAAATTAGTTTTCATGGCGGAGACTAAGGCATGGCTTCAAATGGTGCAAGACAATTTTACCGATATTAATTATCATTTTACAAGTGAATTCTAATGAACATTGTTCAACCATTATACGAAGACAATCACCTGCTTATCGTCAATAAGCCAGCAGGCATATTGGTGCAAGGTGATCATACCGGTGACAAACCATTGGTTGACTATTGTAAGGATTATCTCAAAGAAAAATACAACAAACCGGGTGCTGTGTTTTGTGGCGTGGTCCATAGGATAGATAGGCCTGTGAGTGGTATTGTCGTTTTTGCTAGGACTTCAAAAGCTTTAGAAAGAATGAATGCGCTTTTCAAAAACAGAAAAGTACAAAAGACATATTGGGCAATCGTAAAACGCAGGCCCAAAGAACAAGAAGACAAACTCGTCCACTGGCTTAAAAAAGATGGCAAACGAAATACAACCGCTGCTTTTGACAAGGAAGTTGAAGGCGCTCTTAAGGCAGATTTAACCTATCGTACGATTGGCAAGCTTAACGACCATTGGTTACTTGAAGTAAAACCAATAACAGGGAGGCCTCACCAAATTAGAGTTCAATTGGCAACGATAGGTTCGCCAATCCGTGGTGACTTGCGCTATGGTTTCGCAAAGGCCAATGCAGACAGGAGTATAAACCTCCACGCTCGAGGTATTTATTTTGAACACCCTGTTAAAAAAGAAGGAATTGCAGTAAGGGCTGAAGTACCAAATGATCAATTTTGGGAACAATACCTGACACTGCCTGAAGTCAAGGCAAGTGATAAAAAAATCGGAAAATCTTATTAATCAATATGCTCTTCATTCCAGCATTCGAGAAAGAACTACCGGATGAATTTAATGCTTGGAAAGCATAGCACATAGTTCTCCGGCATTACAATCAACTTATATATTATTATAACAAATGAAAAAAACACTCAAATTTCTTGGGCTTGGACTGCTCACAATCTTATTGCTTCTATTCGTTTTTTACCTCGTAAAAAACGAGAAGTTACCTGAAGCCAAGTCAAATGAAATGGCAGATAAAGTGGCAATGGCGATGTTGGCTTCTTTGAACAAAGCAGCATGGGACTCCACTGAAATAGTTTCTTGGACATTTCGAGGCAATCACAACTATGTTTGGAATAAAAATACACATTCTGTTACTGCAACCTGGGGAAGCAATGAGGTAATATTCAATACACAGACTTCAATAGGCACAGTGAAGGACGGTGAATTATTGGTTACAGGAGAGGCCGCCCAAAAATTAATAAAGAAAGCACAAGACAACTTCAATAATGATAGTTTTTGGTTATGCGCACCTTATAAAGTATTCGATCCAGGAACGGAAAGGAGCATCGTCACAACCAAGGATGGTAGGACAGGCTTAATGATCACTTATTCATCAGGTGGTACAACACCAGGTGATTCTTATGTTTGGATCTTGGATGAAAATAACCAACCTACTTCGGTGAAAATGTGGGTATCAATATTACCAATTGGTGGCATGGAGTTTACTTGGGAGAATTATCAAGTTTTAAACTCGGGAGCATTGATTGCTAAAGACCACCAACTTTATGGTCGACTGAACATAGAAATCAATAACATCGGTAACTAGAATATTCAATCCTCAATGAAAACAAAAAAGCCAATCAAATGATTGGCTTTTTCTTTATATAATAATTCTAATTTTTAGTCTTCAATAACTGACTCTGCAAGTACTACGATATTATTGTCTAATACTTCAACAACACCACCGTCAATGGTCAGTTCTTCTGTTTTTCCAGAAGCTTGAATAGTTACTTTTCCCTTTCCCAAGGCACTAATCAATGGAGCGTGATTGCTGAGTATTTGAAACTCACCATCACTACCTGGTAAAGTAACAGCACTTACCTCTCCTTCAAAAACCTTCTTATCTGGTGTTACAATATCTAGCAACATAATTGTCTTGCTTAGTTAGCGGCTGCCTCAGCCAATAATTTCTCACCTTTCTCTCTAGCTTCTTCAATAGAACCTACCAAGTTAAAAGCGGCCTCTGGAAGATCATCATGCTTACCTTCCAAGATCTCATTGAAACCTTTGATAGTATCCTTAATGTCTACTAATACACCCTTCAATCCTGTAAACTGCTCTGCTACATGGAAAGGCTGAGACAAGAATCTCTGCACTCTTCTTGCTCTGTGTACTACTTCTTTATCTTCATCAGACAATTCATCCATTCCAAGAATGGCAATAATATCTTGTAATTCTTTATAACGCTGTAATGTTTCTTTCACATTCTGCGCACAATCATAATGCTCATGACCCAACGTCTCAGCAGTTAGAATTCTTGAAGTAGAATCCAATGGATCCACTGCAGGATATATTCCTAATTCTGCAATCTTTCTTGAAAGTACAGTTGTAGCATCTAAGTGAGCAAACGTTGTTGCTGGAGCTGGATCCGTTAAATCATCCGCAGGAACGTAAACCGCCTGAACAGATGTAATTGAACCACTCTTTGTAGATGTAATTCTTTCTTGCATGGCTCCCATCTCTGTTGCCAAAGTTGGTTGGTAACCTACCGCTGAAGGCATACGACCTAAAAGGGCTGATACTTCAGAACCTGCTTGAGTAAAACGGAAAATGTTATCAATAAAGAATAGGATATCTTTTCCTTGACCTTCACCATCTCCATCACGGAAGTATTCTGCAATTGTAAGACCAGAAAGGGCTACTCTTGCTCTTGCTCCAGGAGGTTCGTTCATTTGACCGAAAACGAATGTCGCTTTTGAATCACCTAATTTATCATGATCCACTGAAGATAGATCCCATCCACCTTCTTCCATTGATTTCAAGAAATCATCACCGTAGTTTACGATACCTGACTCAATCATTTCACGAAGCAAATCATTTCCTTCTCTCGTTCTTTCACCAACACCGGCAAAGACTGAAAGTCCACCGTGCCCTTTAGCAATGTTGTTAATCAATTCCTGAATCAATACTGTTTTACCAACACCGGCTCCACCAAACAACCCAATCTTACCACCTTTTGCATAAGGCTCGATAAGGTCAATTACTTTGATACCCGTGAAAAGTACTTCAGTGGCAGTCGAAAGGTCTTCGAATTTCGGTGCAGGTCTGTGAATAGGCAGTCTTTGATCACCTTTTGGCTGTGCAATACCATCAATAGCTTCACCAATTACATTAAAAAGACGACCTTTGATATCGTCACCAACTGGCATTGATATAGCTGATCCTAAATCAACAACATCCATGCCCCTGGTAAGTCCTTCAGAACTGTCCATTGCAATTGTTCTAACTCTGTCTTCTCCTAAATGCTGCTGAGTCTCCAAAACGATTTTTTGACCGTTTGGTCTTGTAATCTCTAATGCATCCAAAATGTTAGGTAAATGAGCTCCTTCAGCATCAAAGCTAACATCTACAACGGGCCCAATAACCTGGGTGATTTTACCAATATTCGCCATTTCTATTTTTTTGTCTAAACAGGAAAAATTGTGGTTCCTTTTATTGGCTGCAAAGGTAAACGTAATATCGATTAAACCAAAGTGTTAGAATGAATTTAGGACTAAGAATTTGCGGGAATTTCTTTAGTCAAAATTATGCGAAATGTTGTACCAACATCAACTTGAGAATTTTTAACGAAAATGCGTCCCATATGATAGTTCTCAATGATGCGTTGTACCAAAGCCAAGCCTAGTCCCCAGCCTCTTTTTTTAGTGGTATAACCTGGTTTGAAAACTGTATTTAATTTATTCTTAGGTATTCCCTTACCATTATCAGTGATGTCTATAAAAACAGTTTTTTCATTGTCACCTCCCACATTGATGTCAATTTTTCCAATACCACTCATTGCGTCAATCCCGTTTTTAGTAATGTTCTCAACGACCCATTCAAAAAGTGGGCGATTCATCATTGCCTTCCCGCTTTTATTAGCTGCATTTATGTTGATCTCAACTTTGGAAGAAACCCTCGGTTTGAGGTATTCAATTATATTAAAAACTGCATCATAAACATTTTCGTTTGTAAGGGCTGGGGCTGAACCAATATTTGAAAACCTTGAGGTAATCATTTCTAAGCGATAAACATCTTTTTGAAGTTCATCTGTGATGTCTTTCCGGCCTTCCATTTCAGGCATGCCTTTAAGGTATTCTACCCAGGCCATGAGCGAAGAAAGGGGTGTTCCTAATTGATGAGCAGTTTCTTTAGCAAGGCCAACCCATAATTTATTTTGTTCTGATTTTTTTGAAAAGCTAAATGCCAGATAGGCAATGACTCCAAAAAAGGCGATGACGGTGAGCTGTATGTATGGATATGCGCTAAGCTGTCTAAGAAGGTAGGAGTTCCTGTAGTAGATGTATTGTACTGACTCTACTTTATCTAAAGTGGCATTTAAGAATTCTAATCTAATTGGGTCATTCTCAGCGTCCATTTTCCCCAACACCTTATACAAAATCTTCTCTTTGACTTCTTTGGTCTTTAGGCTGTCATTTGTTGCTAATACGTTTTCATGGGTAACAAAAAAATCAGCACTTGCTGAATCAATCATAATAATTGGCAGGGCGTTATCGGGCGTAATAATGATATCGTATAAAAAATCTAATACTGGTCCTTCAGGAGTTGAACTAGCATATTCGACCGCCCTAGCCCAGATATTTAAATTCGCTCTTTCCCTTTCTTTAAGGTCATCAACCAGTCGCTTAGTATATATGATTGAGCCAAAACCGATTATCGCAGCAACGACCAAAATCAACCATTTCACTGTTGATTGGTTTTTATAAAAATCAATACCTAAAGACCCCCTAAAAGGATGCTGCATGTCGAAAATTTACGAAAATTATTACTGGTACAACGTTGAATTGACTCCAATCATTTTTTCATTGGCACAAAAAAGAACAATTAACTCATTTAAGGAAAAACAAAACAACTCAGAAATCCTTCTTTCTTGCCATCCTAAGGAGTAGCCAAACGGGAATCAGTGTCCAGAACAATAACATTGACATAGAAATAATCATGCCCCACCCACTCCCAAAAAAATTCTGAAATAAGGCGCCAGGTGCTACATAGACACGTTCGGCAATATTATTACCTAAAGCGCCTGAATCACTTTTTTGATTACAGCCGACAATAAGAAGCACTAACGCTCCTAGTGCTACAGTTGTAATGTTTTTAATAGATATTTTCATCTGTTTTTTGTTAAGGTTTTCTTTGTTCCTACTTAGGTAAAATGACTTTGTCAACTACATTGACTATTCCATTAGAAGTTTGAATGGAAGCCAATACTTTTGCTCCACCCACTGTTATTTCATCGCCATTGACCACAACTTCCAGATAGTCTCCGGTAGCCATGTATATTTTTCTACCCTTCGTTGCTTCCCTTTTAAGTCCTTCAAGATTGAATGAACCTGGGGCTGCATGACGGGTAAGGATTGTTGCCAATGCGCTTTTGTTTTCTGGCTTCAGTAAATCCTCTACAGTCCCCGCTGGTAAAGCCGCAAATGCTTCATTTGTGGGAGCAAAAACTGTTAGTGGACCTGCGTTTACTAAGATATGCTCTATCTGTGCCGCTTGAACTGCTACAACAAGCGTACTATGGACTGAGGAGCCTATGGCTACCTGAAGGATGTTTTTATCCGACACATCATCTTCATAAGATGCTTGCCCTAAAGGGTGTGAAGATTCAACTGCTTTGGCTTCTCCACTTGCCGTTTCTTTACTGCTGCTATTACAGGCGAATAAAAAGCCTATGGATAGCAAGAGCATCAATATTTTTGATATAACTGCTTTCATGGTTTTTAATTTTAAGGTGTATTATAAGGTTCTGAAGTACTCCAGAACTTGTCTTGCTTCTTCTTCTGAAAGGTTCTGATTCGCCATTGGGGCGCCATTAAAATCCATCATTAACTTCTTGGCCATTGGATCCTTTACAACCATCACATCTGGGTTTAAGATCATGTTCATTGTCCAAGCTGCTGTTCTTCTAGATAGAATTCCTTTTGGCGAAGGGCCGATAAAATTTTTCTCGATTTTATGGCATGCTGCACATTTGGCATCAAATATTTGATTGCCAGTAGCAGCCATTCCTGTGTCTATTGATTCTGGTAATTCCAAAGATTGAATAGGTCCCACTCCATTATTGCTTTTCCAATTTGTCATTGGATCAATAGGAGCATTGGTAGATTTTGCCTTTATTTCATCAATTTTACTTTGACTTCCTCCACAACTGGCCAGACAGGCAGTCATTGAAAGTATTATTATGAGGCTTAGTAGTTTCTCTTTCATGCTATTAAGGTTTGATTAATAGCCTAAAATTAATCTGGAGAACTCCTATTAATGATGAGCAAGGTCAAAGAATAACATGACCTTATACCACCAAAAAACATGATATGGATCATTAAAGTCATCACTATTTAAAGTCCAGTTAAGGTTTTGTAAGGTACTATAAGTCAGCTAATAACAAAAAAAGCCTATTCATCACTGATCAGGCTTTTAAAATTAACTACAATTCATTTTTTAGATTTTCATGGTAAACCATTTCGCAATGATCTTCCAATTGACTTTGACACCATGCATTAATATACCGACTCGGTATATTCTTCCTGCTACCCAAGTTGTACCCATAAAGCCTCCAATGAGGAAAACCATGGACAAGAGTAACTGCCAGGTAGGTACACCAAACGGTAAGCGCGCCATCATAATAATGGGCGATGTAAATGGAATCATAGATAAGGTGACTGCCAACGAACTGTTAGGATCTTGCAACACAAAACTGAGAGAAACAATGCCTGCTATTAGCGGGATTATAATCGGAAACATAAACTGTTGCGCATCTTGAAGGCTATCAACAGAAGCGCCTACAGCAGCATATAATGCTCCATATAAGAAATAAGCCCCAAGGAAGTAAAACAAGAAAGAGACAAGAATAGTAACCACTGGAATATTCGCAAGGATGCCTTGTACATTCCCTATCATTTCTTGTGTATCAGTCAATTCTACTTGTTGTGGTGCCTGACCAGCCATCACTTCCATTCCTGCTCCTCCACCAAGAATTGAGATTCCAATAGTGGACAATGTAAACATCAATAGAATCCAAATTAAAAGTTGAGTAAAACCGACAGCCCCTACGCCTAAAATCTTACCCATCATCAATTGAAATGGCTTAACAGAAGAGACAATTACCTCTACGATTCTGCTTGATTTCTCATCTAATACAGATTGCATTATCTGGCTACCATATACAAAAATGAACATGTAGATCAGGAAACCGAAGACATAGCCAATGGCTGAACTAATTTTTGAATTGCTCTCTTTTGCCTCTCCGGTTTCCGATAAATTAAAAGAGTCCAAGTCAATTCTAACCTTTAGAGAATTTATTACTGCCGGGTCTAGTCCAGACTTCTCCAGTTTAATGGCCTCCAATGTTGTCCGCAACTCATACTCAAAGTCTTCCATGATCTGAAGACCTGGGTTTGTTTTAGTAAACAATGAGAAATCATCGTACACCGTTTTAGATCCATCCTGTAAGTCGATTTCAGGGATATGAATTAGGCCATAAGCTCCATCATCCTGGAACTTCGTTTTTGCTGACTCAAGGTCGCCTGACAAATAGGTGTAATCATAACCGGAATCATTGAACGCATCTTGAAAATAACCGCTTTCATCCAGTATGAATACTTCTTTATCACTGTCACCACTGTCTCTTGTAGCGAAATAAGCAATACCAAAAATAATTGCTGGGAAAAGTAATGGTGTAAGTATTGTGGCCAGCAAGAATGATTTCTTTTTGACTCTGATTAAATACTCTCTTTTAAGCACTAAAAATATCTGTTTCATTATTTTCCCTCCTCAACTATTTTAATGAAAATATCATTGATAGAGGGAATTACCTCTACAAAACCATGTACTTCTGTTTTTGTGATTAACTCACTTAAAAGGTCGTTTGGATTCTGACCCTCTTGTACCTGAACAATCGATTGAGACAAATCATCTTCAAGTGTTTTTGTTTCTAAAATGGAAAACTCTCTGCTCAACGCTGCCAGATGTCCCCGATAATCAACCATATATTGGTGACTCTTATAAGACTTTTTGATGTCCTTTTTTGTCCCATCAAGAATCTTTTTAGATTTATCAATCATTGCAATATCATCGCAAAGTTGTTCTACAGATTCCATTCTGTGGGTAGAAAAAATTACCGTAGCACCTTTCTCCCTGAGCTCAAAAATTTCGTCTTTAATTAAATTGGCATTAACAGGATCAAAGCCTGAAAAAGGTTCGTCAAGAATAAGCAATTCAGGTTCATGCATGACAGTGGCAATGAACTGAATTTTTTGTGCCATACCTTTAGAAAGGTCTTCCACTTTCTTTCCAGCCCATTCTGACAGGCTCATTTTGTCAAGCCATTTTTTAATCCGTTCGCGTGACTCACCTGAAGATAAACCTTTCAATTGGGCCAAAAACATGAGTTGCTCTCCCACCTTCATTTTTTTGTATAAGCCACGTTCCTCAGGAAGGTACCCTATAACTTTTACATGTTCTGGCTTAAGTAGTTCACCATTAATACGGACTTGCCCTTGATCTGACATTATGATTTGATTCACAATTCTTATCAAAGTTGTTTTACCAGCGCCATTCGGACCAAGCAATCCAAAAATCGATTGTTTTGGAATTGAAATGCTGACATCGTCTAATGCCTTATGAGCTGAATAGCTCTTAGAGACATTGTTAACTTCAAGAATATTCAATGTTGTAGTGTTTGGTTGATATAAATATAACAGACGGCCTGAAATATAATGTTCAGTCAAAGATGAAAACTATGCTTAAAGCAATTGAAGGAATTATGGTAAAAGGTTATTATTACCGCTTTGCGGAATCAAATCAATCTGAGCTACTTTTCAGCAAAAACCACATTGCCCATAGAGAGGTCAATATTAAATGTTTGCAAATTGACAGCATCTGGATCATAGGCCTTACTGACATAAACATTCTCTCTTACCATTTTGAAATCTCCGGGTACATGAAGTTTACGATAGGAAGTATTCTTCATGAAAATAATCATTGGGATGGACTCCATCGGTAAGTCAACTTCCAAGCTGCCAGCACCAACTTTAGCCCAAATTTCCGCTGCAACTTCAGGCTGTTTACTGAAATTTAAAACTAAGGTACCAAAGCCCACTTCGGCCATGATGACTTTTGCTTTTGCCAAATTCACTTGATTAATTTCAATATCCCCCAAGTCAACATTGACTTGAAAGGTATCCATCTCTACTCGATTACCTTCTTTTGCATGATAACCGACCTTCACATGTGCATTGCCAGAGGTTATTTTTAATTTTTCAACAGCAATGTTGGATAAATCAACATATGATTTTCCCAATGCATAATTTAGATTCAGTTGATAAGGCTTGTAATTGGTAAGGTATATGTTCCAATAATTATCATTATCGGTAGTCTTCTTACCAAAAAGTTTGGAAATTTTAGCACTAAATCCCTCCTCTCCTTTATCATGAAGGGTTAGCCAAGCTTTTAGGGTAGTCTCTTTATGGTCTTGTCCAAATTCGGGTGATACGTATTTTGGATCGGATTTACCCATAATAGTAATGGGCACCTTGCCGCTTCTTGTGCGGATGTCACAAGTGCCTGAGGCAGATTTTAGGTAAAAATAAATTTGATCGCAGGCGTCGTTATCTTCCACCACAAAGTGGCTTTTCTCTTGACCCACGATCTCCAACCCCGCTACCCCCAACATGGCAACCAGTAAAAACACTTTTTGCATAGACTTCCCTACGGTTTGTTTGATCATTGGGTTACAGCAAATCTCACTAAGATGCAGTTTAGCAGGATTTTATCAGTTATCACACCATCTTGCCGAAAAAGTAAGCTTCAATTAATTAATGTATTAAATAACTAGTCATTCTATTCAGGGTGGATTAATAACAAAAAAGCTAAATCTTAAACGATTTAGCTTTTTAACTTTCTTTAAATTCTTGCTAGAAAAATTCTCTGATTTTCTCAAAGAAGCCTTTCTCACCTTTTCCTGGTTGCGGCACAAAATTTTCAGAAGACTTCAATCCTTCTAAAATTGTTTTCTCTTCAGAAGATAACTTTTTAGGTGTCCAAACATTTACATGAATCAACTGATCTCCTTTTCCGTAACCATTAATGTCTTTGATCCCTTTTCCTCTTAATCGAAGTATTTTCCCACTTTGAGTACCAGGATCAATTTTGATTCTTACTTTGCCATCAATAGTTGGTACTTCAATACTAGTACCTAAGGCTGCATCAATGAAGTTTACATAAAGGTCAAAAACGACATTGTTGCCATCTCTTTGTAAAGTGTCATGCTCCTTTTCTTCAATGACAATTAATAAATCTCCAGGTGCAGATCCACCAGGTGCCATATTACCTTTGCCTGACATAGACAATTGCATTCCTTCGTTAACACCGGCAGGTATTTTGATCGGAATAACTTCTTCCTTCATTTCCAATCCAGTACTATCAACACCAGCTGGTCGTTTGTCAACTATCTTTCCGGAACCATTACAAGTTTGGCAGGTTGCTGCAGAGACCATTTGGCCCAGCATCGTATTGACTACTTTCTTGACCTGTCCAGCACCTCCACAAGTACCACAAGATTTAAAGGTTACACCATCGGCATTTACAAGCCTGTTAACCTTGATCTTTTTTTCCACTCCATTGGCTATTTCATCCAATGTTAATTTAAGCTTGATACGTAAGTTGGAGCCCCTTCTTTGACGACTACCGCCTCCGCCACCCCCTCCGAAAAAGCTTTCGAAAGGGCTTCCGCCACCGCCGCCACCGCCGAAAATATCTCCGAATTGAGAGAAGATGTCATCCATGTTCATGCCACCGCCTGGCTGACCACCTGCACGCATCCCATCATGACCAAAACGATCATACTTGGCCCGTTTGTCAGGGTCAGTCAAAACCTCGTAGGCCTCGGCAGCTTCCTTAAACTTTTCTTCAGCTTCCTTATTATCAGGATTTTTATCTGGGTGATACTTGATGGCCATTTTTCTATAGGCCTTCTTCAACTCGGCATCATCAGCCGACTTACTTACTCCCAGAATATCGTAAAAATCTCTTTTTGCCATCGCTTATGAACCTATTACTACTTTTGCGAAACGCACTACTTTTTCTCCCAAGTAGTAACCCTTCTCTACTGTGTCAACAATTTTACCCTTCAGGTCTTTTTCTTCTACTGGAAACTGCGTAATGGCTTCATGCAATTCTGCATCAAAATCATCTCCCTTCTCAGTTACCATTAACTTTAAGCCTTTTTGCTCCAAGGTTTTAAGCAACTTACTGCTTATCAATTCGAACCCTTCTTTCACGGCCGCAATGTCCTCTTGCTTCTCATTTGCTTCTTGCGCCCTTTGAACATCATCTATAACAGGCAAAAGATTAGATACTAAGTCAGACACTGCCACTTTTGTCAGTTCCAACCTTTCTTTGGCAGTTCTTCTTCTGAAATTTTCAAATTCAGAATAAAGCCTAAGGTATTTATCCTTAGCCTCAGCCACATCTATTGCCAGTTTTTCTTCAACACTTAGTTCCAACTCAACAACTTCCTCTTGATTTTCTTCAGTTTCCTGTGATTCAAGCACATCTTGTTGTTGTTCTTGTTCCTCGTTTTTCAAAGATTCCTTTTTATCCTTTTTCCTTGCCATCTTAATTCTCCTTAAAAGCATGTCCGATTATACAATTATACTGCCAACGCTTTCTGCGTGTCAAAATGACATAATTACGCCAAGCCAAATAATCAATGGTAATTTTATTGGCCTTTTATCCCTTATTTTTACCGTACATAACATGGGGTAATCCTTAGGTCACTTTCAAAATATCTCGGTCACTTTCCCCCGTTTGATTCGACAGGCTCAATTTTGAGCCAAAAGGATAGTCAAAAACAAACTCAAAACAATGAAAAAAATGAACTTAAAAGGGATTACTTATGCCCTTTTTGCGATGGTAATGCTAGGATCGTTAGCCAAAGCACAAATTACAGTTCCAAGGGCGGCGAGCCCTGCTGCGGAAGTCAGTCAAACAATAGGTATTTCTAAAGTTTCCGTCAATTACTCAAGGCCAGTGATTAATGGAAGACAAGGGAAAATTTGGGGCCAATTAGTGCCTTATGGTTACACCAATCTAGGTTTTGGCAATGGTGGTAATAATCCATGGCGTGCAGGAGCCAATGAGAATACAATCATTACATTTTCTGATAATGCTAAAATAGAAGGGCAGGCGATTGCGGCTGGATCATACGGATTGCACATCGCCATTTTTGAAAACGGAGATGCAGATATCATTCTATCGAGCAATACTACTTCTTGGGGTAGCTATTTCTATTTAGAATCTGAAGATGTATTGCGTGTTAAGGTAAAATCTACTGAACATGATTTTACAGAAAGATTAACTTATGAATTTGACAATATCACCGCTACAACTGCGGAATTGGCTTTAGATTGGGAGGAAAAAAGAATTCCGATTAAAGTAGAATTTGCGGTGCATGACATTGTTATGACCAAAGCTAAAAACGATATGAGGAGTACGCAGGGATTCGGTTTCCAAGGACCACTAAGTGCAGCTCAGTATACCGTCCAAAATAAAATTGAATTAGAACAAGGGTTGAAGTGGGCAGATCAGGCGATTGCTACTCTGAAAAATGCCAATACCTTGAGTGTAAAAGCACAAGTGTTATTCGCTAGTGGTAAGCAAGATGAAGGTTTGGCAATGATGGATGAGGTAATGGAAGATCCAACAGCAACAGTCAACAATTTTTATGCATATGGAGGTCAGTTGTTGGGTCTAAAAATGAATGACAAGGCCCTGAAAGTATATCAAAAAGCTTATAAAAAGTGGGAAGCAACGTTTTTTGCACAGCACGGAATGGCAAAAGGATATGCGGCCTTAGGCGAATATAAAAAAGCATTAAAGTATGAGAAAATGGTGCTGGAAAATCCAACATTACCAGCAAACAACAAGCCGGTCATAGAAGGTTTTATTAAGAAATTAGAAGCGGGAGAAACTATTAATGAGTAGAATAAAAATTTAATTAATATCAATAAGGCCTTTCTTCGGATTGGCCTTATTCATTTAAAGCCTTCCAAATTTTATCTTTAAGCTTGTCCAAACCTTGTTGAACTACTGAGGAAATAAAAACAGTATCGACCCCAGGAGGCAAAAGGCTTTTCATTTCCTCCATCATCTCATCGTCAATCATATCACATTTTGATATTGCAAGAAGGCGGTTTTTATCTAAGAGCTCAGCGTTGTACGTTTTTAGCTCATTTAGCAAAATATCGTAGGCTTCAATGATATTGTCTGCATCCGCTGGAATCATAAAAAGTAGAATAGAGTTTCTCTCAATATGTCTCAAAAACCGAATCCCAAGGCCTTTTCCTTCTGATGCTCCTTCAATAATTCCAGGAATATCAGCCATTACAAATGACTTGTTTTCCCTATATCCTACTACGCCCAAGTTGGGCACAAGTGTAGTAAATGCATAATCTGCAATTTCAGGTTTTGCGGCAGATAACACTGACAACAGCGTAGACTTACCGGCATTAGGGAAACCTACCAGTCCTACATCTGCAAGCAGTTTTAACTCTAATACAAACCAACCTTCTACACCTTCTTCACCCGGTTGGGCGTACCTTGGTGCCTTATTAGTGGCAGTCTTAAAGTTTTCATTCCCGAGTCCACCCCTACCAGCCTGTGCCAATATGTGCTCCTCACCCTCTTCATTTACTTCAAAAAGAATTTCATTGGTTTCACTGTCTCTGGCAATAGTTCCTAGAGGCACGTCCAAGTAAATATCTTCACCTTCAGCACCTGAGCTTCTAGATCCAAAACCATTCCCTCCATTTTTAGCAGTGATGTGCTTTCTATACCTCAAATGTAGCAATGTCCAGAGCTGAACATTTCCTCGAAGGATGATATGGCCACCTCGCCCACCATTTCCACCGTCAGGACCACCCTTTGGTACGTGCTTCTCTCTTCTAAAAGAAACCGCTCCTGCCCCACCGTTACCGGCTTTGCAATGAAACCTCACATGGTCAATGAAATTGGATTGTGCCATTACACTTCTTATCAAACAACAGTAATAAGAAGTTATCCGATCACTGTTAAAATTTGGATACTTTTTAGACTTGCTTGTCTAACTCCGAAGCAATTGCTTCAAAAATTTCTTCAATGCTTCCAATACCATTCACTTTATGACTTTTATTTTGTTTGCCATAAAACTCCGCAACGGGTACTGTTTTGTTCAAATATTCCTGAATACGCACATTTATCTTATCTACATTTTGATCGTCAGCCCTTCCAGAAGTTTTACCACGTTCAAGTAGTCTCTTTTTCAATTCTTCTTCTTCAACATCTAGCATAATCATACATGAGATGCTTGTGCTGTTATTCTCGAGTAATATATCCAGTGCCTCTGCCTGTGCTACTGTCCTCGGAAATCCATCAAATATGAAACCAGCAGCTTCTTTTTTGGTCGATATATAATCATCCACCATACCAATAACCACTTCATCAGGAACCAACTTACCGTGGTCCATGAACTGCTGCGCTTTTTTCCCTAGTTCAGTTCCTTCCCCTAAATGTTTTCTAAAAAGGTCACCTGTAGAGATGTGGTTTAGCCCGTACTTATTAATGATGTTCTCACTTTGGGTTCCTTTCCCGGCTCCAGGAGGGCCAAATAATACGATGTTTAGCATATACTTACTGAATTAGAAACGGCAAATATAACGAAGGATCGAATTAGTCTTTCTTCAATTGATAAATATCTTGAAGATTCCGTCCATAGCCATCATAATCTAAGCCATATCCTAGAACAAATTTGTTAGGAATCTCAAAACCGACAAATTTCAGGTCCAATTTTTCAGTTATGCTTTCTGGTTTAAAAAGCAAAGTAGCAATTTCTAAAGATGCTGGATTTTGTTTGCTGAGGTCTTCGATTGCCTTGGACATTGTCAGACCTGTATCGACTATATCTTCTAAAATAATTACATGCTTTCCTTCAATACTTTCTCTTAGTCCAAGCAGTTCCTTTACCGTTCCAGTAGAGGTGGTGCCTTGATAGGAAGCCATCTTAACAAATGTTATTTGACATGAGCAGGTCACTTTTTGAAGTAAATCACTGGCAAACATGAAGGCCCCATTGAGTACTCCAATAAAAAGAGGATCTTTATCGGCATATTCAGCATTAATTACATCGGCTATTTTCCCAATTCTTTCTTGAATAGACGTTGAAGATAAATACGGAATAAATTCTTTGCCTTTTATTTTAATACTGTCCTTCATTTTATGTTATAATTTTTCCATCAGTGCTACATACAAAGCAATCATACAATCAATATCGTATTTATGCACTTTTTCATCCGGGCTATGCACATGGTCTTCTGGAGCACCTACAAAACACCAATCAAATGGATAAGGTGATTCTTGTAATTCTTTGCCGTCACTTCCGCCAGCCCCTTCAACTTCAATTTGATGATCAACCCCAGATTCAATAGCATGGTCAATGATCTTATTTACAAAACTTCTTCTTGGCACTGATTTATCCCTGATCGAAATCGCAACTCCTTCACCGTGCCGTACTCCTTCAGTGACCCATGTAATGTCAGATATTAAAGCTTGTTTGACATTCCATTGTTCATAAATATATTTGGCCAAATAAGAAACAGAACCTCCACCATGTTCTTCCCAACAAGAAAATACAATTGCGCCATCTTTTAAGGTCTCTGCCACTTTCAAGGCATTAAACACACCAAGTCGATTGTCCATATAACAAGACTGCACATACTCCTTTGTTTCTCTAAAATTACTTTTAAAGACAAGCTCTGTACCTGTTTGTATTGCTCTTCCAAACTTATAATGAACGTTGCCTTCGTCTTCAACAATTTCGCATTCAACAGGTCCATAGACATCTTGACCTGTCAGTACGTATCCTGTTTCCGCACGGGGGCCACCAATTGGGACCAATTGATCTTGGTACCGAACAGTAAAGCCAATGCTATCCATATGAGCAAAAATTGCCGTGCGAGGCTGACCAAATTTTAATATGATACAGTCTTGGAATGCCTCTCCATGGATTACTTCAGGTTGTACTTCCCAATTAGGGGCATTCTGCTCAATATATTCCAATAAAAAGGCAGTCATTGCCACTTCATTTCCTGAGGGAGCATGAATTTGGCAAAGGGTTTTGAGTAAGTCGAAATTCATCTATGTCTTTGTACAAAAATAAAAGAAGCAATTCATTATTTCCCAAATGAACAAATATTTAAAGTTATTTCGATCCTTATTGGAATGAAGTAACTTTGTCTTTCAAAATCTTAAAATGTTTGTTCTAGATCATATAAGTTCAATTGCGAATCAATACCTCTCTGAGTTACGTAATGTAGACGTTCAACAGGACCGCATGAGGTTTAGAAAAAACCTCAGCCGCTTAGGGTTTCTTTTGGGTTATGAGATTTCTAAAAGTTTAGGATTTAAAAAAAAGACCATAGTTACCCCTAGGGAAAAGTCATCCATTGCCCTAATTTCTGATGAAATCGTAATCATCACAATCATGAGGGCAGGGCTTCCATTTCAAGAGGGTTTTATGGAAGTATTTGATCAAGCAGATGCTGGATTTATCGGTGCCTGGAGAGATGAAGAAGGTGAAAATATTGAGATAAAACTTAATTATATGGCTACCGGTGACCTTACAAATAAAACTGTGATTGTAGTTGACCCCATGCTTGCAACCGGCAAATCATTAGTAAGTACCGTTGATACATTATTTAGGAACGGAATGCCAAAACAATTGCATTTAGCAACTGTAATAGCGGCACCGGAAGGAATAGATTATTTATCCAAAAAACTTGAATTTCCGTACAAACTATGGACTTGTTCGGTTGATGAGAAATTGGATGAAAAATCTTACATCGTCCCCGGACTTGGTGATGCTGGTGACCTCTCTTTTGGTCAAAAATTATAATTGATGCTCTTAGATATTCTCATTTTAATAATTGGTCTAGCCACTTTAATACTCGGAGGTGAGGTATTAGTACGCGGGGCAACAAGAATGGCTTTGAGATTTCAGGTGAGCTCTCTTATAGTTGGCTTAACCATTGTCGCCTTTAGTACTTCTGCACCAGAATTTTTAGTCAGCCTCACCGCTGCAATGAGAGGTGTTCCGGATTTTGCATTAGGTAATATCGTGGGGTCTAATATTACAAATCTTGCATTGGTTTTAGGTGTTGCTGCATTAATAGGAACCATTCCAATAGACAAAATTACTGCAAGAAGAGATTGGCCAGTGACCTTTGGTGCTTCTGTCCTTTTTGTAATTTTCGCTCGTGATGGTTTATTACAACATTACGAAGGCTACATTCTTTTTGCGATTTTAATCGCATACCTGACCCATCTCCTCCTTTACACAAAAAAGGACCAAATAAAATTAGACATTGAACAACCACTCGACAATGAGTCAAAATTTGAGAAATACAAGGATGGCTTACTAATCGTCTTCGGAGGAATTTGCCTCTTTTTTGGTTCAGAATGGTTTATAAGAGGTGGTGAAGGTTTGGCAATAGATTTAGGAATATCAGAACGAATTATTGGCCTGACTGTTCTTTCAATTGGAACAAGCCTGCCTGAGTTAATCACCACAATCATTGCAGCAAAGAAAGGGGACACCAACCTTGCCTTAGGCAATCTTTTTGGCTCAAATATTTTTAACATATTGTCAATTGTCGGATTAACAACGATCATCAAAGAACTGACCGTTAACCCTACAATAATCGATATTGATATGATCTGGATGCTTGCGATTACTCTAGCCATCCTTCCGCTCATGCTCTTGCGTAAGAGACTTGGAACACAAGCCGGAATAATCTTGGTTTCGGCTTATGGATTATACGTCTATTTTATCTTGAGTTAATGCTGGCAAACATTGGAGTATATATTGGCATCTATCTTTTATGTTGTCTAAAATCTATTTTTGGACCGCTATTGGGGCCAGCTGCTGGGATGTCCGACTTGGAGATCATACTTATCACCGTTGGGGGGCTAATGACCAGCGTACTTGTTTTCACTTATTTAGGAGAGCAAATCAAAAAGAATATCATTCCATTTTTCGTTAAAAACCCTAAAAAATTCTCTAAACGCAGTAGAAGAATGGTGACTATTTGGAAAAAGTACGGAATCATAGGTGTATGCTTTTTAACACCACTTATCCTTTCTCCTGTAGGAGGTTCGTTATTAGTTGCGTCCGTAGGTGCACCAAGAAAACAGGTATTCTTCTATATGTTTATTTTCGGAATTTTCTGGGCAGTCGTATGGACTTACTCCGTCAACTGGTTGGTTGACCTAGGTCTGATTAATGGGTAGGGTCATCTTCATCAGGCAACATTTCAATGTCCTGAATTAATACCTTTTTCGAAATTCTTTTCCCTGTGGTAGTAGCAGCTAGACCACCCATTGCCGTTTCTTTATACTTTGTTTCCATACTTTGACCTACTTCACCCATTGCCTCCACACATTCATCAACAGGAATCACGGCACTGACATCTGCTAAAGCAATCTGAGCTGAGCTGTTTGCTATTGCTGCTGCACTCGCATTCCTCACTATACATGGCACTTCCACTAAACCTGCCACTGGATCACAAATTAAACCCAGCATGCATTGGATGGTAATTGCAACTGCATTAAAAACTTGGTCTATATTTCCGCCAAGGCAATATACCATTGCACCTGCACCCATTGCAGCTGCACTTCCCGTTTCGGCCTGGCAGCCACCTACGGAACCAGCAATGGAAGCTCTTTTTTCCATAATCAAAGCGATCCCCGCGCCAATTAATAGCCCTTCCATAATTTTTCTATCTGAAATATCATGAAGTTCTTGCAGCGTAACCATCACTCCCGGTAAAATTCCAGAAGCTCCGGCAGTAGGGGCAGCAACTACGCGACCCATACATGAATTAACTTCTTTGGCTGCCAAGGCTCTTGAGATCAGTACCTGGAATTCTCTCGAAAGAACAGGCGTCGGATAATTCATTACTTTTTTAGCACCATTGTCAATCATCCCTGACATGGATTTCATGTCTTCAGTCAAACCAGTTTGCACTGCCTCCTTCATGACTTGATATGCGGCTCCTAACCCATCCCAAATGTCAGATTCTGTAGCTTGTTTTTGCTCTACTTCATAACCTATTACAGCTTCATACAAAGCTTGATTATGTGTTTCACAATAGGCCTTCCAACCTTTAAAATCTTCGAATAAAAAACTCATGCTTTCAATTTGGTATAAAATTAAGTCATTTGAACGAGAGCTTTACTAATCTGGCTTTCTAAAACTGTTGGAATTATAGCGGTTATGATAAAAAGAGGGTTCTTTATTCTTGATGAAGATCGCCAAAGAACGCAGTTTTAAATTCAAACTATGCTTATCTTTGACGCATGGAATTAAAGAATGACCTTCTTTTACGTGCAGCAAAAGGTGAGAAAACAGAAAGAACACCAGTATGGCTAATGCGTCAAGCTGGAAGAATTTTACCGGAATACAGGGCAGTGCGAAATAGCCTAAGTGGGTTTGTTGAATTGGTTCAAAACCCAGAATTAGCGGCCGAAGTGACTATCCAACCGGTTGATATTTTAGGCGTAGATGCAGCAATAATCTTTTCCGATATTCTTGTAATTCCAGAAGCAATGGGGCTGCCTTATGAAATGGTGGAAAAACAAGGGCCTTGGTTTCCAGAAACGATAAGTACGCACAGTGATCTTGAAAAACTTAGTGTTGCAGATGTTACATCTGACTTAGGGTATGTTTTAGACGCAATCAAAGTCACTAAAAAAGAATTGAATGGAAGAGTGCCGCTTATAGGTTTTGCCGGAGCTCCATGGACCATTTTTTGTTACATGATTGAAGGTCATGGGAGCAAGACATTCTCGAAGGCGAGAAAAATGCTTTATAACGAGACCATCTTGTCTAATCAATTGCTTCAAATGATCACTGATAGTACTATCAAGTACTTAAAAGCACAAATCGCAGCTGGTGCAGACATTGTTCAATTGTTTGATTCATGGGCAGGTATTTTACCTGAGAACCATTATCAGCAATTTTCCTTGAAATACATCAAACAAATCTGTGATGCCATAGATGAAGTGCCAATGACGGTTTTTGCCAAAGGCGCCTATTTTGCTCGATCAGAAATGAGGAACCTCAACTGCAGAACAATTGGTTTAGACTGGAACATGGACATTGAGGCGTCCAGAAGATTGATTGGTGAGAACAAAACATTACAAGGCAACCTTGATCCATGTGCACTATATGGATCAATTGCAGAAATTGAGCATGCCACAAAAAAAATGCTTGATACTTTTGGGCCCTATAATCATATTGCTAATCTTGGGCATGGCGTTTATCCGGACATTGATCCAGAAAAAGTTAAAGTCTTTATAAATACTGTGAAGGAGTATTCATCACAGATGAGGTCATCTCTAGCCTAAAATTATTTTTTCTTCTGAAGTATTAGGTTTAATTTTCTTATTCTCTAAACCTTAGACCATGAAAAAGATTTCAATCATCGCCTTGGCCATATTATTTACGGCTACTTCATTCGTATCCAATACAGATCCTAAGCCTACCTTAAAGGAAAAAGTAATCGAGCTTTCAGCTGAAGTTGAGTCGAAAGTAATTGGCTGGAGACATCATATCCATGAGAACCCTGAACTTTCGAACCGAGAATTTGAAACTGGAAAGATGGTTGCAGCACACCTCAGAAGCTTAGGTATTGAGGTCCAAGAAAATGTAGCCAAAACTGGAGTTGTCGGCACTTTAGTGGGCGGGAAACCTGGCCCAACCATTGGCCTAAGAGCGGACATG
>Ga0209223_10001616_pt1 | contig 24170 bp, 32 predicted proteins | sample COG_06_FD_184750 | JGI IMG/M metagenome (GOLD analysis project Ga0209223, IMG submission 184750) | Pelagic Microbial community sample from North Sea - COGITO 998_met_06 (SPAdes) (version 2) | ecosystem: Environmental > Aquatic > Marine > Neritic zone/Coastal water | place: Helgoland, sampling...
CACTATTCAGGTTATTAACGGTGCATTATGTATTAGAGCTAGATCAAGAGGTGAAATTATATCTACATTTGTTCGACCCGTCTCTGAAGGTAAAAATCCAGGTGCGTACGTAGCAGAGCCTAAGCGAGGGTTTAAGGAGAACGTTATATCGTTTGATGCAAATTCACTATATCCAAATGTTATGATCTCCCTTAATACTTCACCTGAAACTAAGGTAGGTAAGGTTGAGACTATCAACGATAAGATAGTTATACAACATGTATCCGGTAAGCACTTCACACTCGATAAACCTGCATTTGCTAAGTTCCTTAAAGACGAAGAGTGTGCTCTATCAAAAGCTGGCTTCCTATTCTCTCAGAAGAAAAAAGGTATTATTCCAGAGTTTTTAGAGTATTATTATAACAAGCGAGTTGTTATTAAGAAAAAGTTATTTAAAGTACGACAGCAATACGAAAAGGATAATACTAATACCACCCTAAAGTATGAAGTTGAACGACTTAATACAGAGCAGATGGTTATTAAGATTCTTATTAACTCGTGTTACGGATATATGGGCAATAAACATGCTCCTATCGGTGACGACGATATTGCATCATCAGTTACGCTGACAGGTCAAGCAGTTATCAAAGAATCTAATAAGGTAATTAAGCGTTATATTAAAGAGCATATACCGACTATATCTGATAGAGACTTAGAAGAGTGTATTATTTATAATGATACCGATAGTTCGTATGTGTCAATATCACCACTAGTTAAGAATGGTATGACTAAGTTCTGGGATGGTAAAAATGTGCATCAAGAGACGTATGATCGTATTCAGGATATTGAAGACTATCTCAACAAAGCAATTAATAGCTGGGCGGAAAAGGCACTACTAACAAAGGATAGTAGGTTTATCTTTAAGCGTGAGATGATTGCCGATGTAGGTGTGTTTCTACAGAAGAAGAGATATGTTATGCACATACTTGATGATGAGGGTATTAAAGAAAACAAATTTAAATATACTGGTGTTGAGGTTGTTCGAACAACCATGCCTAATGCCATTAAGCCGTACGCAAAGAAGATAATTGAAACTATGATGATGTCTCAGTCGCTTAAGAAGACTAACGATATACTAAACGAGACGTATGATATATTTAAATCTTTATCACCTCAAGATATGTCATTTGTTATGGGGGTTAAAAATTATAATAAATACTCTGTACAGTGTAGTGAATTTAACACGTGTAAAGGCATGCCAATTCATGTTAAATCTGCATACTACTATAACATAATGTTACAAAAACTAAAAACCGGTAATAAGTACGAAGAGATTGGGTCAGGTGATAAGGTACGATACATGTATGTAGAGCAACCTAATAGGTTTGGACTTGGCACTATTGGCTTTAAGTACGATTATCCTGAGGAATTTGCTGAGCTATTTAGTCCTGATTATGAAAAGATGTTTGAAAAGATCCTATTTGAATCTATCAAACGATTCTATGATAACGTAGGTTGGGTCATACGTAAACCTTCCGCAAATGTTCAAACAGAACTCTTTGACTTATTTGCCTAATTTAAAAATGGGTATAAATAGCTATATGTCAGAATCATACTTAGATAGACCGCAGGACGACGGTACACATAAATCGCATCCAGCCTTTAACAGAGGTAAGGTACGGGGTGTTTCCGTTATTTTAAAAATTGTTAAAAACATCATCGAAGGATACGACGATGGTACTGGTGAAAATAAATCACCTCAAGTTGAAGCAATTAGAAGAGCAGTGTTAGAATATAAAAACACACTTGAAGCATCTTCATCAAAAAGTGCAGAAGAGGCACTTGAAAATGCTAAAAAAATAGTTGCAACTGCCCATCTTTAATATAAAATATAGTTATGTCAGATATTATTACAATCATTGATCAAATTGGTCGCACCGTAGTTGGTGAGAAAAAAGACGAGTCAGCAGACACTATTACAATCAGTAACCCGGTTATTATTCACGTACAACCTGATCAACAAACTGGTCAGCTCCAAGTTCAATCATTCCCATATCTTTTTATGGAGTTTATTAAGGGGGATAGTAGAGAGAATAATTGGGTTTTTTATAAATCCGCAATTGCTGTTTCGGATGTAGAGCTTGATGATAAAATTATTGCACAGTACCAAAACATTAACACTCCAAGGGAAGAGCAAGCAGCTGAGGAACCAGAGGTAGTTAAGCTTTTTGATGCTGATGGTAAGTAATTAACTACTATACATTAAAAATAATCTAAGAGTCAAGTGGTTTACTGCTTGACTCTTTTCTTTTGTATGCTATAATACGATATATGGATAAAGATATCGAAAGCGCCTTATCAGAGATTGATAAAATTAACCCCTTTGCAACATACTTGAGCGATAGTACTCTTAGTAGAGTTGGTGGTTGGATTGATACAGGCTCGTATGTTTTAAATGCTATTATTTCAGGTTCACTACATGGAGGTATTCCTAAAGGTAGGGTGACTATGCTAGCTGGTGAGTCGATGACCGGTAAGTCACTGTTTGTTATGAAGATTCTAGCAGCAGCTCAGAAGGAAGGCCTTATTCCTGTTATCTTTGATACAGAGAATGCCATTGACCCTGAAGGTGCTGAGAGGCTTGGATTAGATGTAAGCAATGTAAAATATGTTCCCTGTATTAGTATTGAACAGACACGTAACGCCCTGTATAAGTTCCTGACCTCTATTAAAGAGAAGGGACTTGAGGGTAAGTTCATTGTTGCTATTGACTCATTAGGAAACTTACAGTCAGAACTATCCCTTAACCGGATGAATAAAGATAGTACGTCAGTAGACATGGGAACTAATGCAAGAGCGATGAAGACTCTCATGCAGACATGTACTAACTTAGGTGCAGTTACCCAGACAACTATACTATGTACTAACCATGTATATGATAACCCTGCAGCACTGTTTCCATCTATTGAGAAAAACATGCCAGGTGGTAAGTCGTGTGTGTATCTACCATCAGTTACTGTTCAGTTAGCAAGAAAGCCAATGAAGTCAGACGGTGGTAAGACAATGGATGGTGAAACTGCAGTAGGTCAGAAGAGCTATGCAGGTATTATTATTAGAGCACTTACTAGAAAGAATAGATTTATTAAGCAGTATCTAGAAGGTGAAATGTACCTATCATTTGCATCTGGTCTAGATAGATACTATGGGTTAATTGATCTAGCAGTTGGTCTTGGCGCAGTTATTCAGACTGGTGCTACCTATCAACTCGAAGACGGTAAGAAGCTCGGATACTACAAGCAGTTTCGGAAAAATACTGATCTATGGGAGAATACCATCCTACCTATAGTAGAAGAGCGTATGAAGGACGAGTGGAATTACTCTAATAAGGAGGAAGACCCACCTGATGAAGTGGAGGAGGAAGTTGTACCTGAGCCTACTTCACCTATAATGGAGGATGTACTAAAGAGTAAGAAGAAGTGACTTAACCTCTCTGACTCTAGGAGTACTAGAGCCTATGATACTTACCTTCAGCGTTTGGTGCATTAAGCGGCATTTCCATTATACCAACCCAAAACCCGGGTACTAATTCAACCTCCGCTGCATGCTTCTTAGCTGTTTCAAAATCAGTAAAAATACCATGTGTGTTAGTATCTTCGTGTTCTGCATTTGATTGGACGATATACACGACACCATCCTCTCCATCTTCAACTTCTCTAGTTGGATCTTCCATTGGATCGGGCGCCATGGCATCTCTTGCAAGATCTTCTAGCTCTGGATCATGTTGCTCTGAAAATACCTTACCTACTGCTTCTGCTAGTAGATCGCGATCTTTTCTCCAAGTGTTGTGCTGTTGCATATTATTATTTATACTAACAAGTTGAAATTATTACAGAATATACTATAATATGGTATATGAGTAAGAAGCTACTATTATCATTATCAGGAGGCATGGATAGTGTTGTTCTCCTTCACATGGCTGTTAATCAAGGGTATGATGAGATTCATACTATCTCTTTTGACTATGGTCAGAGGCATAGAAGAGAGCTTGAGTGTATCGAGAAGCAGTTTCATGATATATACTCAAAGCATGATGTGCAGTTATTTAATACTATAATCGATGCGAAGTTCCTAAGTAAAGTGTCACCAACATCATCTCTAACTAACACTGATATTGATAACCCTGATATTAGTAAGATGGCAGGTGATGCTCAACCAGTATCGTATGTACCATTCCGTAATCAGATGTTTAATACGATTGCTTGTGCATATGCTGAGAGTAATGACATCTCAGAGGTGTGGTACGGGGCAGCTGAAGTAGATTCACTAGCAGGTTACTGGGATGGTAGTACAGAGTTCCTAGAATCGTTTAATAGCCTAACTGCACTTAACAGAGAGCATAGGATAACGCTAGGAGCACCGCTGCTCTCTATGTCCAAAGCGGCTATTGTAAAGGAGGGTGTAAGACTGGGTGTCAACTTCGCAGACACGTGGACATGCTATTCGAATAGAGAGGATGGACTAGCAGATGCCACAACTCCCTCGAGTAGTATGCGTGTTAAAGGTTTTATTGACGCGGGATACTGCGATCCAATCAAGTACAAGCAACAAGAGAAGATTGATGAACTATACAGGCAGAATAAGTGTAAAGAAATTTAGCCTACTGTAGTGGGTTCTTAATTACAAGCAATGCAATTAGATATAATTGGCCCATAACTAAAGACATTCCAAATATCCAATGTACGCTTCTTAATCCCTCATCTTGTTTAGAAGGAGCTAAGAAAGCCCTTAGGTAGCAATAGGCAGATATTGTAAAAAACAGCTGTCTAAATATTAAATTAAAAAATACTCCCACGTTGTGAAGCTTCTTCCAATCGGGAATCTCAAGGTAATCTGCAGTCCATGGAATAGCCCACCATAACGACTCTATAACCTTACCAGTGAACCCGATTATAATACCGGTAAATATCCAACCCATACGCTTTTGGTCCTTCGTACGATTTTTACCGAAGCACACCTCTTTTGCTGGACCTTTAACTTCCCAGAGTACAACGATACACAAAGCAACAAGCGGGGCTGTTAAGGCGAGGGATTGAAGCTGTGTAAGGGTTTTAATTACTTCGAACACCATACTACTATTAATATTTATGGTTCAAATTATAGATTAATCAAATAACTATGAGCAATCTATTATAGAATAATATTTTGAGCGTGAAGGTATTACTCCCGATTCCGTCTACTATCCTCAACTAATATATCTACTGACCGCTGGATCTCTCTAACATCCATCTTAATATCGTGTATATCTGTCTTTAGAGGTGCAGTTTCTTTCATTATCTTAAGCTGTAGTTCAGCTTCAGTTCTATGCATATCTCTATCTTCCTCATGTGCTGCTTGTGCTTCAGTAAACTTCTGTACTAGCGACTCAACACCAGCATGATGTGGAGCTTCAGCATGCTTAGCTATATCGTTTAAATATACTATACCACCCCCTACGAAGCTAACCATACCCACTAACCCCAATATAACATATATCCAACCCTGTAAAGTTTTTGGTTTTTGAATTTGAACAGAGTTATTAGAATGTAGCTCAGTAATGGTCTGAGCTATTATGGCCTTAATATCCTCATCTTTTGACGTATCACCCATAATTTTATGTTAAAGTATTTATACTATTAAGTCACTGTTTATTAAATTTTATAGACCGTAATTTCTAAGTTCAGCTAGCTGCTCACTCGTCTTTGGCATAAATCGTTCCTTAAAGCCGACGCTTTCTGTGATTGGCTCTACCTTTTCTTTGCTCTTTTGTGGTAACCCAACTACATACTGTGATGTGTATGACTCAGTAACTGTTTCCTCAGCATTTTCTGTTGGAGGGTCAGTAAAGATTTCAACACTAGATGTATCCACATGTTCAATATCATCAAGAGTAAACTCAAACTCTGCACCGTCTTTATTTGACGCGTATACTACTGTGCTTACTTCATGATCAACTGCATCAACAGCATACCACTCACCATTAACTAAAACCATCGCTCCAACAACCACCTCATCCTTAAGCTCTTCACCATCTTCACTTACTGGCTCTGTTACTTCTTCTTGATCTTCTACAGCGGTATCAGTATTAAGGAACACCGCAACTTGATCTTCTCTAACATCAGGGTAAAGATTCATTACTAACCCCTTAACTAAATCTTCTGCCTTGTCTTGATCACCGAATGTTCCAACTGGAGCCTCAGCATTAATACCAGCAGGTGTAATTTCTACCGTATAACCAGCATCCGCCATAATACCTTTTAATCTTTCTGCAATTTCGTCTTTATTAGATACAAGACTTAAATCAACATCCAAGTCATCAAAGTCTAATGGAGCTCCCTCAACCTCGGTAATACTTTTTGCAAATTTAACAATATAATCACCTACTTCATCAAGACTGTTTGCTAACTCTTCATCACCACCCTCTTCTGCTGCATCAGCCATAGCCTCTGCTTCTGCTTTAGCTTCTGCTCTATCTTCTGCTCTTCTTTTATATACCTCTTTACGTTGCTCTGATCTTTGACCAACTTGAAACTCAACTGGGTCTGCAATACCTGTGCCAGCCGCAGCCTCTTCGATATCAGCAGGAGATGCATCATTAATAACACTTGCATACGTATGACCGTCAATCTCTTGTGTCTTAAGAAACTCAACCAAAGGGTTTTGTGACGGAATGTTTCTAAAGCGTAAAAGGTCTCTTTCTTCCTGTGTAGTTAATTCTCTACCAACTCGCTTTGACATTAACCCGACAATAATATTAAGAATAATGCTTTTTGCCTCTCTAGTAGGTGCGCTAGCTCCAATATTACGTGCTTCTTTGGCCGCTTTTCCCCATGGCTCCTTTAAGCCAGGGAAGTTTTTTGAAACACTTTCCTCTAGAACGTTAATTCTTTCATAAATATCGTTGAATTTGCAAAACTCTTTCATATAATATATTTATACCAATGAAGCTAAATTATAAGGATTTTAATACACTAACACAAAAAGAGATGTGTAAGATACCAGGTATCGGTAGAACTACAGCTAAACGCATAGCCGCAATGCGACCATATAAAGAGGATAACGACCTTTTTAAGGTAAAGGGACTCGGTAAAACAACTCTTAAGCGTCTAGGTGTAGAAAAGAAGAAAAAGGAACGTAAAAAGTGGATGAAGCATCCAACCCAGGGTGATGATGTAGATTATCCTCATAGTTGCTTTGCTACAGATGCTAAGACTGGTCAGTTAGACTTCTTTTGGAGGATACCACGTGAGCGTCGATTATACTTCGGTCATGAGGAAGAATCAAGAGCCCTCATAGCGAAGATATTGGCTGAAAAAGAACAAGAGCCTATTTTAAAGTAGTATATAAGTAATCTATAATGTGCGCAATATTTGGATCAGCAGATATCTCTACCTTTGAGGTGTTATACGAAGCTAATAAAGAGCGAGGTAACTTTGCAAGTAGTGCAGTTAGTCTCACTAGTGATGATCAGCTGATTATGAAGGCTGAGGGTGATATTAACTTTGATAAAGTTAAAATAAACACCGTAGGTACTAGGTACTTTACAGGTCATGTTCAGGCGCCAACATCTGCAAAGAGGGATTGGACATGGGATACATCTCATCCGTTTGATAGTTTATCATGGATGGTGTTTCATAATGGTGTATTAACAAACGCTCCAGAGCTTGAGCAATGGTGTAGACCGAGCTGGAATAACCCAGTTGATACTGCAATAATTCCAGAGCTACTACAACATACAATGGAGAGTTGTAAATATAAAAAACCTCGCCCAGTTTATTATATCAAACAAGTATTAGAGATGTTAGAGGGTACGTTTGCCCTTTCAATTATTGATTGCGATACTAACGAGGTATATCTAGCTAGGAGTGGTTCTATATTACACTATAATAGTAAAGGTGATTATTCCACACTACCTGGTAGAGGATATAAAGAGGTACCCGAAGGTACTATTTTAAGACTAAACACAGAGACTATGAGGTTTAATAAGGTTGGATCATTTAAAGCTAAATCACCATTTTTATTCGTATGAAGGTATTTTATTTCTCACTTACTAAAGGCAAGAAAAAAAATTGTCTACTATATCAGAACAGTAAGCTTGTTGATGGTGTGGAGATTTATTTTAAGGAACGTAACAAGATGTCTATTGCAAAGGCATATAACAAAGCAATCGACTTTTGTGTTAAGGAAGGCGTTGATTATCTCGTATTATGTCACGATGATGTTATTTTAGAAAACGTAACTGAAGCGAAACTACTAGAAAACTTTGATCAGTTTGACATGTTTGGTGTAGCTGGTGCAACCGAGTGTAAGCTAGAAAAGCCAGCATTATGGCATCTTATGGGTGGTGGTTTTGGTAGCGGTAACTTACATGGAGCAGTATCACATCTAAATGGTAATGCAAAAGGTATGACTGCCTTTGGACCATACCCTCAAAGGGTGGTTATGATTGATGGTGTGTTTATGGCTATCAAAAAGGAAGTGTTTGAAAAGGTACGCTTTGATGAAAAGTGTCCTGCTAAGTTCCATTTTTATGATCTCGACTATAGTATGTCAGCTCATAAGGCTGGGTTTAAGGTAGGTGTAAGTGATATTCTAATTACACATGCATCACCTGGATTAAGAGAATTTACACCTGAGTTTGAGAAGGGTCAAGAATGGTTTATTAGTAAAAATAAAACTCCAGACTAATAAATATTAGTATGGTTGACGATGAACTAAAGGCAGAAATTAAAAGACTTGGTAAAGAGACGGGTATTAAGCTCTCAGACTGTAAATGTCATTGTGGGGTAAACAAGTTCACCCCAGAAAGGTTAAGAAAAATACTAAGTGAAAGGTTTAATCTTAGCTGCATGATTCATGACATTCATCATGGTTCAAAGATAGTAAGCTACAGAGAAGCAGATTTAATATTCCTGAACAATATGAAAAGACAAGCTGGTAAAAACCTCTTCTGGAAGGCTAACGCTTATATCTACTTTGCAGCAGTAAGTTTATACACAATATATAAAAGTTCACGCGACTACTAGCATGAATTCTATAGATGAGTTTTTAGAGAAGGAATATTTACGACTTGTTGAACAGACAGGTGTAGAACTACCTAAGGATAATTGTTATTGTGGTACTCCAATAATGCCTAAGTGGTTAAAGTGCTGTTTAAGTCATAAGTTTAACGCTAGCTGTAAAATACATGACATATATTATGTATCTCTTATCATCGATAATGAAGATGCAGATGTTATCTTTTTAGATCATATGCGCATGCAAGCAGGAGACTCTCTATCCTGGAAGGCTGTCGCATATATTATGTTCATCCAGGTTAGAGTGTTCCAATTTTTTAAGAGAGACTTCATTAGCTTTTTTAAGTCTTAATATAGTTGAAATTGCAGCAGTATATATTACACTATACATGTGAGCTTAATTAACCTAGACGAATATGAAAACATACTAATTTACAAAGCCCTTACTGATAGTGGTTATCTGGCGGCTATAGCGGATAGCGTTAAACCGGAGTACTTTAAAAGTAAAGCTATCGCTAGTGTGTTTGAGATTATTAAAGACTTCACAGAAAAGCGAAATAAGTTACCTACAATAACTGAAATAAAAACGTACTTAGTAACTGATGAGCAGAAAAGTTCCTTTAAGGACCTAGTTAAGTCATTTAATAATATAGATAAAAATCTAGACAAAGATGAACTATATGACAATACGGAAAGGTTCCTGAAAGAGAAGTCCGTATACCATACGATGCTTTCAGTAGCAGAGGATGTATCAAAAGGTGATGTAGATACGTCAGATATTCTTAGTAAGTTTGAGGATTCGTGTAATATAAGTTTAGTAACTGACCTAGGCTTCAATATGTATGATGAGATTGATTTACTTATTGATGACCTTAACTCAGAGCAGAGGTTTATACCATCTAAGTGGGAGTGGCTAGATGAGCACCTAGGAGGTGGATTCTTAGAGAGTGGTAAGGCTCTATATGTATTTGCTGGTGAGACTAATATTGGTAAGTCTATTTTTCTTGGTAATATTGCTCATAATATAGCTAGTCAGGGTAAGAATGTACTACTAGTAACGTTAGAAATGGCTGAGCTGCTATATGCTCAGCGAGTTTGCTCTAATGTAACGAAAATACCGATGAAGGAACTAAAAGATAATGGACCGACTATTAGGCATGCTATTAAACAAGAGAAAGGTAAGATGTTTATTAAAGAGTTTCCGCCGTCAACAATTACACCTAATCAACTTAAGGGATATATTAAGAAGTTTGAAGATAAAGGTATTAAATTAGATGCAATAGTATTGGATTACCTGAACTTATTAAATTCATCTGTAGGTAGTAACTCGTATGAGCGTATTAAACATGTTACAGAGCAAGTTAGGGCTATGTCATACGTGTTTGAGTGTCCTATTATATCTGCAACTCAGTTAAACAGGTCAGGGTTCGATCAGGATAATCCCGAGTTAGCTACTATATCAGAATCTATCGGCTTAGCTGCTACTGCTGACTGTATTGTATCTATCTATCAGAATGAGGAAGATAGAGAGATGGAAATTATTAGACTTGGCATGATGAAAAATAGGTACGGTGCTCGAGGAATGACTCAAGCTATGAGAATCGACTATCCGACGTTATCTATTGAACAAGCTGATGATGTAGACCTTGAGGATGATGACGATGTTACACTTAGTGCGTTAGCAGGCCTTGCAAGACATTAAAGATGGTATAAATATAATGAGTGAATGTATTAGTTTTTACAGATAATGACCTGGATGGTGCAGGTTCTGCGCTATTTATAGAGTGGCTATATAGCGGTAAATCAACTACCCTTAAGGTCGTGGAGGCTACAGAGTATAGTATAGTAAGTGAATTCCTCAGTCATAATATTAATGAATATGACAAAGTCTTTATTTTAGATCTAGATCTAAGTAAAGAGCAAATACCACAGGTGGATATAGATAAGGTTGTTGTATTTGATCATCATAAACAACATGAAGAAAACAAATATATCTATAAAAAGGCTAAGGTGGTAGTAAAGCAGTCATCATCATGTATAGCTCTAATACACAGTAAGTTTAAAGATAAAATAAACCTATCACCAGAGCAGGAGGAACTAGTCAATTATATAGATGACTATGATAGTTATAAGCTACACCATAAAGACTCTCTAAAGCTTAACGCTATACATAAAACACTCAATAATCCTAAAGCAGAAAAATTTATTGAAGCATTTAGAGATGGTTTTAGACCTTACAACATACAAGAGAAAAATGGTATTCGATTGTTTATTAAAAAGTTTAAAGAACAACTTGAGAGTCAGGTGTTTGTAGGTAAAATAAAAACCTATAAAACAGTGTCTATTATATCTAACTACGCAGTTAGTGAGGTTGCTCATTATATTATTTCAAAACATGATGCTGAAATAGGAATTGTTGTAAATTTAGAGACTAATACTGTATCCTTTAGAAGGGCTAAGGGTAGTGATGTTGACGTTAGTATTATTGCAAAGGCATTATGTGGCGGTGGTGGATCTGCTGCTATAGCTGGAGGTAAGCTCACTGAACAATTCGCAAACCTAACTAAAAACTTTTTACCATGTTAAATTCCTCACAATCACAAAACTCACCTGCAAGTTCAATTATGGATGTAGAGGCTGAGCACTTACTCTTATGCTTTTGCACCTTTTGCACACTTCTAAAGGGTAAAAAACTATCACTTCAAAACGTGTTTGTACTTGTTCTTAAAGAGGAAAGACTAAGAAACATATTAAAAGACCTTTTATCAGTTGATTCTAACTTCGAACTAGTTAAAATATTCTTAGGGTTCGAGCCTGGCATTGCTCAATCTAAGTACATTACAAAGTACTTAAACGCAAATAAGAATATTGATCTATGATTTCCGAAAAAGAGAAGCAAATTTATAACAGTCACCTATTTACATCTAGGAGTACAAAAAACAAACCTACAAGGTTTCGTAATAACTTTAATAACCTGGCCGAAAAGGACGAGGTATGTTTAAAGAAATTATCGGCGTTTTTATATAGATATAATCACATAAACCTAAGTGACTGGTTTATTGCCCCGTATGAAATATACAATGAGGGTGATAATTATTATGACCTACATTTTTATACTACGAGAAAGGCTCTTAAGTGCTACTCAATGTATATGAAGAAGAAGGAAACACAAGATCCAGATAGTGACCTCTCAATTAAGCAAATAAAGGAGTGTCTGTCCTTTATATATAAGTTCTGTAAAGATAAAAATCTTACACTTGCAGAGTACGTTAGGAGTAATGATGGTAACCTACCACAGATACTAACACACCTAAAACAGCATAAGATTAACTTTTACACGTTGCATTTACTAGAGGTAGACGCTATAATTAAATCTGTTGAGACACCGATTCTTAACTTTATTATTAGTGACTTCTGGAATCTTTACTCTAAAACAAGAACAAAGTTTACAGGATCAAGTATATTAAAACATAAAGCAAGAAAAGGGAAGCAAATTATTAAAACTAAACTAGTTGAAAACAAACAAAAATAAATTATAATACAATTATGAGTACATTCAATACATCGATGTTCGAGTCCATTAAAGGAGCTCTAGCAGAAAGCAAAACAAATCAAAGTAACTATAACGAGATCATTCAGTGTCGTCCAGGTAACACCTATACTGTACGGCTACTACCTTATGCTAAGTCACCTAAGGATACATTTTTCCACTACTACAACCACGGATGGGTATCATTCGCTACCGGTCAGTACGTTCAGGCACTATCACCACAAACGTTTGGTGAACGAGATCCTATTGCAGAGACTCGTTATAAAGACTCACGTATGGGTACTGACGAAGAGAAAGAAAAGTCACAAGCCATCAGACGTATGGAAAAATGGCTCGTAAATGTATACGTTGTTGATGATCCGACTAACCCAGACAATAACGGTAAGGTTAAATTACTTCGATATGGTAAGCAATTGCACAAAATTATTACTGAAGCTATTGAAGGTGAAGATGCAGAAGAGTTTGGTGCGCGTGTATTTGATCTAGGCGCTGATGGAGTTAACTTTAAGGTAAAGGTTGAGCAGCAAGGTGATTATCCCACATACGTATCATCTAGATTTACTACAGCAGGTAAGATTGACTTATCTGAAGACGAGCAGGAGAAAGTATATAATACTGCTTACGATCTAAAGGAGGTATTTCCAATTAAGTCAACGGAAGATCTTAAGCAAATGCTTGATGAGCATTACTATTGTAAAGATGGCTCTGAAGAAGTAGCAGCTGCTCCTGCAATTGTACACAACACTACACCAACTCCGCAGGTAGAGCCTACACCCACAGCTACTGTTAGTGAAGCAAGTACTAGCCTAGTTGATGACGAGATCGACGATTTGCTTAAAGACCTATAATATATGAAACCAGAAGAAAAAAATACACTTCTGCAGTTTATGGGGCAGGTTTATGGAGAGACTAAAAAGCGTGATCAAATGGTAGTTGGTCAATCCACTAATCTGCAACCTAGGTCTGAAGAAGTAAAGAGAGAGTTCGAGAAGGTACTTAGAACAACTCCAACTGATAGTATCGGTTCACAACAACCTATGCAACAACCTATGCAACAACCACAAGTAGAGACAGCACCAGTTCAGAGTGTTATAGTTACACCGGAACAAGCTGCAGCCGAACTAGCACAGACTGCACAGAGTCAAGTATTAAGTCAACCAGCTACAACAGTACCTATTGAAAATGAACAGGTAGTTGACCCTAATCAAATGGAGTTTGATCTTAGTGAACCAAGTAAGGTTGATAGGGTCATCGAGCTGCTCGAGACTAATAATAAATTACTAGTTGAAATTCGAAATAATAGTATAAAATCAAAATATAATGCCAAGAGAGCTAAGAATCAAAAACCGCAATGAATTTCTAAGATATTTGGATTCTGTTTCAAAAATAAACGATAGCGCTATTTTTGAAATAACTCCAAGCGGTATGAGCTGCTTAGTATCGTCTATTGATAACACACTAGTAATGTTATCTGAGTTTAAGTCAGACTTTGATATTACTACAACTATTAATGTACCTGATATTAAGAAGTTTCAGCGAGTGATTGATACACTTTCAGGTGATGAAGTTACACTTATTATTAACTCTAATAATCTAGAGTATAAAGGTAGTGATGTTAAATTTAAGTATCATTTATTTGAGGAGGGGTTCTTAATGAAGCCAGGACTTAACGTAGATAAAATTAGAAGCTTTAAGTTTGATGTTAGTTTTGACTTTAGTAGGGATATTATACAGTCGCTTCTTAAGGGTAGTACGTTCGCATCTGAAACTAATAAAGTATACTTCTATACCGAAGGTGGTTCAGTAAAGGCTGATCTTACCGATAAAGCCAGACACAATACAGATAACTACTCACTTTCTATATGCGATAGTGATGCCGAGCTTAAAGATACGCCAGTTAACTTTGATAATATTAGACTGCTATCTGCTGTTAGTAACGAATATAAGTGCAATATTAATACAGATTATGGTGTTGTTGTTATTGATAATGATACAGACTGTATTAAATTAAAGTATATAATATCTTCCTTAACACAATGATTAATAGACATACAAAAAACAAACTAAAGACTGCCGGTTATTTTATTAAGCGATTACGTGACAGTAATTTTGAGACTGTAAGGGTGTTCAATAGTTATAGTGAGGTGGACCCTAGGAAGTGGTCCATTTTGGTAGACCCAGGTAATTCATCCGTATTTATTACTTGTTTCGAGAATAAGCCTTTCAAGGGAGAATATCTGTTTGAGTTTGATGACGGTAATCAATACTTTAAAAAGGGATTTAGTTTGAAAACTGACTCTATTGAGGTCGTTGTTAGAAAGCTACTCGATTCTGGAGTATCTACCAACGTCGATATAAATAAGGGTGATGAGCAAAGATGAAGAAAAAAATAACGACGATGCTATACGTAACCTTATTGAAGAGGCTCTAAAAGTAAATTTAGAGGATAAAAAGGAATATAAAGATCATCAAGAATTAGCAAATACCTTAACTGCTGTAATGGCGGAGTTTTTAGACAGCTTTATTGTTGTTGGTTATGACTTTGAAGGTAAGCCTATATCGTTTCAAGGCTCAACTAAACCTCAGCAAGACGATGCTTTGGATACGCTAATTTTAAAGTATTTTTATCAAAGAACCGGCTATAAAGTAATAGATGGTAAAGACAATAACATATAAACAAGGAGAAATTTACTGTATCGAGGCTGGAGACTATCTTGGCCAGATGTTTGTTGTAGTTGATATAACAGAGGATTATGTTGGTTGCTTAAGGTTACCAGATATGGATAATATAAAGGTACCGCGAGAGTCATTTGACACCGGAAGGAACACCAATATAATTACATTGATGGAGAAATTACCACGTGATGTGTTTAAGATCTCTAAAGCACAATACAGTAAAAATGAAAACTCTAATAATTGATTCGAATAATCTCATACATAGAACGTTCTGGACAGCGAAGAATCAGGCAAATCGTAGTGAGGGTGTAAATCTCACCAACTTACATATTTATTTTACACTTAACGCTATTTACTCATATGTAAATAAGTATAAACCAGATAAGACGATTGCTGTTTGGGATGAGAAGCTCGATTACCAGGTTAATGTGCGTAAGACTGAGTTTGCTGGATATAAAGGGAACAGATCAAAGGATAGTACTCCTCATGAGAATAATGATACCATCAAAACAATGTTATCATACTTAAGTGTTCCTTCTATATTTCCGAGAGAGCTAGAAGCCGATGACATTGTAGCGTATATATGTAAAAATACAGCTGGACGTAAGGTAATTGCGTCAGTTGATCAGGACTTTTTACAACTAGTTAATGAAGAGACTATACTATTTGATCCTATACGTAAAAAAGAGTTTACACACGATAAGTTTGAGGAGATGACTGGTAATACTCTAGATGACTGGATGACTGCAAAGTGTTTACGAGGGGATAAGTCAGATAATGTTCCAGGTATACCTGGATTCGGTAAGGTAAAGGTTAAAAAGTATCTAGATGGAGAGATAGCTCTTAATGAAGAGCAACAACAGACATTTGATGCAAACCTCTCTCTATTCTCACTTGATAAGATTGATGGTATGGAAAACGAGAGCAAGTATTATCAAGATCAGTTAGATGTTCCTGTTAATTCAGATTGGAGCTCGTTTATTGAAGAATGTAAGCACCGTGACTTTCATAGGATTCTTAATAAACAAGAGTCATGGCATACCTTGTTTTTGCTAGGTAATAAGCTATCGCAGTTATTAAGTTAGTAGGTATATAATATCACCCACCATAAATGGATGTTTTGTTTTAGAGCTCCGCCTTGGTATTTTCCACCCTTTATATAGTGTGGGTATAAAGCTAGAGCATACACCTAGATATCTATACATTTCTGTCTTTGAATTAAAACTAATTTCTTTATCTTGAAGTTTGGATTTAATAGTAACTGGTTGTAATTGTCTAGTTGATATCTGCTGTCTCTGCTCCTTACACAATTTTTTACCTAAATGACTTTTACTGATCTTACGTTTATGCTCTTCAGTAAGCTTTCGACCCTTCATCGCCTTACTTATATTTAACTTTCTCTCTTTAGAGTGTTTAACACCGGTTTTAGCTCTACTCATCTTACTTATCGAGTCTTTATCCCATATAAAAGAACCACCGACGTTTTTATTCAGCCACATGTCTTTTTTTTGTACATTAAGACGTCTTAAAACTCTTTCTTCCCAACTAATGGCCTTTTTTGCTGTATCGAAGGTCTTTCTAATTTGCATAACATCTGGGTTACCGTATTTACTACAGTACTCATCAACATAGCTGGAGGAAGTATCATATGTCACCCAAAAATCGTCTGGGTGACAGCCGGATTCATATAAACATTTATATTTTTTAGCGTATCTGACGCCATAATAAAATTTATTATGCTTTGTCCAGCCTATCAAATAACAATATGGGGTATAAATAGTATTGTGCTGTTGTAGTGTCTTCATAACAATAGTGTGGTTGAGGATGGCAGTCCTGTGAACCACAATTATTTAATCATCTCGTATTGATTTTACAAAATTATCTACTATAATAGATATTAGGATGAAGCTACCTGAAGACTATACTGTTTTAAAATTTTATGAGCTAGGCTATAGGCCTATGTATAATAAGTTTAATAACGTATATCAGTGTGGTTGCCCGTTGTGTAGAGAGGGTAAGAGTCTTAATAGAAAGCGCCGGTGTTACTATGTACCGAAAAATGATAATATATTTTGTCATAACTGTGGCTGGTCTGGTAAGCCGATGCGATGGATTAAGGAAGTATCCAATGTAGCAGATGCTGATATTATAAAAGAACTTAAGGACTATACACCTGATGTAGACGATGTGTTAAAAGAGGGTGAAGAGGTAAAGTTAGTTAATGTTGAGACTCTACCGAAAGATAGTATAAACTTATCAGATAAGTCACAACTAGATTATTATAAAAACACAGACAATGTAAGAGCAGCGTTAGGACTTATAAAGTCGCGTAGATTAGATACAGCTGTTAATAGACCTGATAACTTATACTTTTCGTTAGTTGATAAGGTGCATAAAAATAGACTAACTATACCTTTTGTAAATGAAAATAAACAAATTGAGTTCTATCAGACAAGAACAGTACTTACTCGTGACAATAAAACAAAACCGAAGTACTTAGGTAAGGTAAATGCAGAAAAAACCCTGTTTAATATAGATAAAGTAACTGGTGACCATGACACCGTTTATATATTTGAAGGTCCAATAAACGCCTTTTTCACAAGAAACAGTGTAGCTGTAGCAGGCATTACTGAGCGAGGCCGTTCCTTTACAGTAAGGCAGCAACAGCAGTTAGATACTACGCTAAAATTCTATGATACTGTGTGGATCCTCGATTCTCAGTGGGTTGATAGAGCATCCCTTATAAAGTCCGAGGTTTTACTTCAACAAGGAGAGAAGGTGTTTATATGGCCTGAAAAGTTTGGCAAACGCTTTAAGGACTTTAACGATATTGCAATGTATTGTAAAGTAGATGAGATTACCCATAGTTTCATCAAAAAAAATACCTTTGATGGACTCAAAGGTATTGTTAGATTATCTGAAATTAAACAGTATCAAAGTACTCAAACTCCTCTGAACTGAGGATTGTCAGTTTGAGCAAGATAACCTCTAAAAGATTCAGTAAGAGAGGCTAATTCAGTAGCTACTCGAGTAATCTTACGCTGCTCGGATTGCTTCATACGATCAAAGATGGTATCAGCCTCTGCGCTAGCAAGTACACTTTGTATTGAATTATCTTGACCATTGAGTTTATGCAGGAATACATCCATTTCACTAACCCACCCTTCAAGCTCTTGTCGCATCTGTGCTGCAACCTCACTAGTGGCTCGAGCGGCACGCATTACAGCATCATCTGCTTCAGCTGGATCAGGTATCTGTGCATCAAAGTCACTGGCCTCAGTATCGTCATCAAGTGATGCTTCCATCGCCTCGCGGTCCACATCAAACTCATCAGCCTCTGAGAGCATTTTAAAGAATCTATTTTCAAACTTTGTCATAATATTATTTATGCCGAGCATAAATATTTTATAGTATGAATACAGGAAATTCTCCATATAGTACAGGTTTTATTGATAAAAGCATTAAGCATGACCAGGGAACACTTGCAGATCAAACTGCGAAGTATAAGCAGGACGAAGCAGGTCATAAGGCTGACTTAGAACTACCACATGAATTAGCAGGTATTGACAGACTCCTAGGTGACACTTTTGTATCATTAATGACTATACGCAAAATGCTTGACCACGCTCAGCAGAACGAGGAGATTAGTCAGCACACAATAGATGTTATAAAGGAGAAAATTGACACTATTAGCGAAATAGTGCTTGATATTCCCGATGACCTAGCTAAAATAGGTATATGATTATATTAAAGTCTCTTGTTATTACTACATTAATATCTGCCCTAATTGCAGTAGGGTTAAGAAACTTAACGGGGTTTTGGGAAGCCTTTTGTCTTGCCTGGGCCACTCAAGCAGTTGCTTCCTTTATATATTCTTCGTGGAAAATATCACGTGAAGAACAACTTAGTGATGCATTTCAAAGCGAAATAGAAGAATTATTAGATATGAGCATGGTTGATGTAGAGTGTCCGTGTGGTAAAAATAAATTTGAAACTGCAATTTTTCCGACGATAGACAATATATTTGATTGTGAAGTATGTGGTAGTAAGTTTAAGTCTGATATTAGTATAACTCCAACCTTGCTTACTGAACCTGTTAACAGTGCAGTGGGTAGTATACTAGAAAAAAAGGAACTATGATATAATATTGATATAATATGAAAACATTCGAGTTTAACTTAAAAGACGGAACTAAAAAAGTAATGGAAATTGACGAGTTTGTACGCTGGGCATGCTTACTCGAGGGAATAGACAAAGTTAGTGAAAAGCTCGAAGAAGCAGGTATACCACAAAGTGATGGTTCATGGGTTAAGCCACTAGCTTTTGAGAAGTATATTAAGGAAAGATTTCCTGCTATGAAGCATGATATCGAATGTGAAGTAAGATTGGGTAATCTTTAAAATACTATTTCCTCCGGTGTAAATAGGTATTGACTATCTTCAGACTCAAAATCAAAGAATGAGTCTTCTGTTATAAATACCCTATTTTCGATAATTTCTTGAATTGATTCAGTATTAGTAGATCCTAAGGATACTAAGTAAGTACGATCATTATACTTACTCTGTAAAGTTAATACTGTACGTAAAGTATCATCATGAACTACAGAGTCTAGCAGTTGAAATTCTTTAATATTATCGTAATATGACTCTTGTATTAAGGTTAGTGGCTGTACTAGCTTCAAATATGAACCATCCTCATATCCTATTAGTAATTGAGCAGATAATTCAAGTATATGTGTATCGGCAGATTCGTAAGTATGATTATATAGTGTTAGTATAGATCCTCCAACCTTACCTATTTCTATTTCATTAAAGATAGAACTAGTCCTATACGAGAATATCAAATCACGGTTGTAATACTCTACGTCTGACCCATCACCCCAATCAATAGCTATATTAAATGCAGGTGCTATATCTTCATTAATACCTACTAGGTCTAGAAATACACTCGACTCTCCTTTATACTCAACAGTATCAAGGTAGATTGTTTTATTAAACTCCTGCGCGGTAAGTGATATGTTAATAGAATCGTTCATTTGATTTTAAAGATATTCTGGCTTATAATATGTCTCTAGAGCCTGCTGATCAACAAACACTCTACTTACTTCCTCATCACCAAATACCGAAGTATTAAGTTGTGATCTAGGCACTCCCTTAATCCAAAATGCATTATTAACAATTTCATAACCACCACTATTTTTATAGTAATCAGCAAAATTGCTACCATACCCGTCTCTATTACTAAATGTAGTGGATCTAAACGATAGCTTATCTGGTGTGTATCTTATTACGTTATCTAGATCTAATATACCACCTCTCCATGAGAACGTGCAGTCATGAATATGGCTCATATTATTTTGATCTAATATAACATAAGTTAACTTAAGTTTATTGTTTAAACTGTTGTATACTAATTTAGGCGTTTTAATTTTTTCCGGCGAAAAGTTTGTTCTAGGCTTAAAGGTATCATCATCATAACTAGTACTAAAGCTAGCCAAGTCGCTCTGATCGAACGTCTGTGGATAAATTCTATCTGCTTTATTAGTGGTTTGATTGTAAGAGTATATTTCAGGATAAACATACCAGTAATTTCTTGGTAATAGTTTACCTTCCACGTTATCTGTTTTTATAGTTTTAAATACGGTAAATAAAACTTTACTATTTGGGTTACCACCCTCGATACTATCAACTACCAGCCTATTAGATACTTCATTAAAGGAGTCTGCACTATTAATAGCAAAAAACGTATTTACTGTATTAGGCTTCTCAAAGGTATTATCATCACCATATTTTATTTTATCTATTAATAATCCATTAGGTGTCTGTAAAAATAATGTATCATCTATGATGTCGAAGTCTTTAGTGTTAAATACAACATCTTGCTGTATGTTAATATTATATTTACCAATAATATTATCTAACACACTACTTAATGGGTATGATAATGACGAACCTTGCATCTTAACAAAAACAGTACCGGTCTGTAACAACCTACCAATATTTGTATTAGGTTCTGGCTGAGAGTCGTTTAATGCTAAAATCGTACGATTTTGCTCATCTACTATATTATAATACTCGTAGTCACTGCTGAAGTTAGATTGGTTTTCTGCTATGATAATATCACTATACTTACCACAACTGTAAACATCTCGTATATCATCAATATATGTTTTACAATCTACAAACGTCTGATAATAATAATTACCTGGACCGGGATAACCTATATCACCTGGCTTAAGTGGCTCTGGTAACGGTACACCATCTCCCTGCGTAAAGCCTCCACCATCCTTAATTGAGCCTACTATACTAGTACCACCAGTATCAGCGCTAAATAATCCACCGTCACGAATATATGCATCCACACTACACGCTCTTTCTCCAGACAATTCTTCATAGGGAGCTAATTTTCGAAAGTTAAAGAAGCTAGGTGATTCGAGACCGTAATCAAACGACCAGCCTGATGCTGATGGAGGACTAGTAAATGTTGTAAATCCAGATCTTAAGGTATTAGTGTCAATATCACACGCTACAGTATCATAGTCAAAACCATACCCCTCACCAAATACAGCGTCAAAAAAGGTATGACCATCGAGTAATTTATTACTAATAAAGTCTGAAGACTCTGCAGTACGATCATCAAGCTCAGCAGGCTTAAACAGCGCATACTCGTTACCAAAGCTATCATATCCCATTTTACGTATTTTACCCTGGTTATATAAATCAGAAAAGTTAAGCTTATAACCAATTGTATTCAGACTTTCAAGCTCTTGTATCTCACGCTGTTTAGTTGAATACGGTTCAATAGTTAGAGACTTATTAGTAATTTTCGGATCACCCACCGCAACACCGCTACTAATATTTCTTAGATTACCTTTAAAATCAAAAGAGTGTACTAACGGATACGAGCTCTGCGCGTTTGTTCCAATATTACCATATATATTAGGGTCTGGAAATATATATACCTTATCACTTTCTAACCTCGTTAGATCAACCTCATATCTACTCTCACCAGAATTAAGCTTAAACATCCCAATATCATCAGGCTTAAAAAACAAACCAATGTCTCGTAAAAGTTTATGTTCGTCACTTGGAACAGCGGCAATATCAGCTGTTTGTAAGTTAAGTAGGTTATTAGTAGGCTGATCTGCTTCAAACAGTAGCCCAGATGTGGGAGTGACGCCAGTGGTACTTACGAAGTAAAAATCACTGGACACATACTTAGTAATTAGCTGACGCTTAAGATCGTAGACCTCAGCCAATGTAAGACCTCCTTTTGTATAGGTAGAGTTAAGTTCTTCTTGTATACTATCATCAGGGTTACAGATAGAGCTAATATCAGTAGAATCAAACGCCGGTGGGTTGATCTTTATATTACCTATACTCTTAACAAATGAGTTAGATCTAAGTACCTTTAATGCATTTGGATCGAAGTAATAGTCTGCATCTACTTCTTGCAAATTATTATCATATAAATCCTCTCGTGTGTTAGATTCGTTGAATGCCGGTCTTGACAGGTCAAAATAATCACCGTAAATATCTACATATTCACCAATATTAATATTAAAGTCTTGTACAATACTAGAAAGACTACTACCAACGGTAAGTAGTGCATCTTGCGAATTAGTAACATAGTTGTATATATTATCAAATATGGCTCTCTCGATACCTACAACGCTACCTTTAATCTTATTACGATCTATAACGTACTTACCCTCTTCACGTTTATTCTTATAAAAGGTTGCAACCTCAGTTAGCTTATTCGCATAAAAGGGGATAATAATATCAAGATCAACAGGGTTGTCATAATCTATTTTTGACAAAAAGCGCTTTTCTGTCTCAGTTGTAAAGTTTATAATTATCTCTTGAATAAACTGCTTATAAAATTCATTATAATCTTCTTGTTGTTTTGATATATTGTTATCCTTTAATGCATACCACCGCTTCAAATAATTAGAATAAAATATACTATATTTTGACGGTTCATAATCCGTCTGCAGGTACTTAATAAAGTCTAAAAAGGAAAATGGTGAGACATCATCCTTCGAGTCATTTTTATCACTCGGGTTTATTATAGAGAAATTAAGCTCTTTTAGGTTAAAAACATCCATCCTTTTATATATTTAATTAAAAATCTAAAACAATCGCAGTTTAAGTTATGGCAAAAATCTCTTCTAGAGCAGATCTAAGAGAACTAGAAGAGATTGTGCTTCTAGTTGTACCACCGGTACTAGACGCTAAATCTCTCCATGGATAATAGTTTGTATAATCAACGCCATTAATAATAACATTAGTACCACTTTCAACGATATCAGTTAGTGATATATCTACACCTGGTCCAATGACAACGATCTTAACCTTTTGTTCTATAGCCAGAGATTTAATTTTTGATATCTTCGGTAAATTAAAGTTTTTAAATATAGGTAGGACATAATCAGTATTAAACCCAATATCTTCTTGCGGATTATTACCTATAACAGAGTTAAATGCATCTGTAAATATCACAACTACCTTAACTCTTTCATCTTCATAGTACCCCGCAAATTCATCCTCCAATACCCGCTCGACAATTTTATCAATACCATGTGTCCATGGGCTTAATAGCTTTCTTTCTTGTTGTGTAGGTGGTTGTGTGTAAATAGATGATGGAGTTAATGTCGGCCACGCGGCCCATAGGTCAGTATCACTGGTTACAGCAAAAATCTTTGGAGTATAGATAGGGTTTGATACATTAGGTTTAGGAGTGTAATTAACGTAACCATAAACTCCTACCGGTATTTGGTTATTGGTGCCTAGCTTATTTACCGCTGTTGTAAAGTCTATACCTGGTTGCTGAAACGGCTTCCAGCAAGTGTGATAATAATATACATTATGATCGATAGTTATATTACCAAGCTCATTTGTACTACCAGTATC
>Ga0209223_10001626_pt1 | contig 24084 bp, 37 predicted proteins | sample COG_06_FD_184750 | JGI IMG/M metagenome (GOLD analysis project Ga0209223, IMG submission 184750) | Pelagic Microbial community sample from North Sea - COGITO 998_met_06 (SPAdes) (version 2) | ecosystem: Environmental > Aquatic > Marine > Neritic zone/Coastal water | place: Helgoland, sampling...
ACTTCAATTTGATTGAGAAGCCCACTGGGCACTTGATTAAAGAGACTTTTTGCTCGGTAGCTCAGCGGTAGAGCAGGTGACTGTTAATCACTTGGTCGCTGGTTCGATCCCAGCCCGAGCAGCCATTTAAAGCCCTTCGAGAAATCGGAGGGTTTTTTTGTGCAAACGCGCTAGAACCTCGTCTTCAGAGGACCTAATCGAAGTCGAACTGCCCATCCAGCAAGGCAAAGGGTTCTACCGCTTTGCCATGCCCCAGGAGTAAGCGAAGCGCCCGAGCAGATATTCATCAAGGCTGTGCTGACGCCACCAAGCCCATGAAGCAATTTTAGGCACAGGCTAAAAGCACTGCAACCGCACACCGTGGCGTCTCCGCTTGCGGAGACCTGCACTTTCCCGGGGAGGGACGACCTCCGCGTCGTCCGCACTGCAACCGCACACCGTGGCGTCTCCGCTCGCGGAGACCTGCACTTTCCCGGGGAGGGACGACCTCCGCGTCGTCCGCACTACCGTCGTCCGCAACCGCTCACCTCCGCGTCGTCCGCATTTCCACGTAGCGAGCGGGTTTATCCCGCGATTATGCCCTTGGCTGCGATCCGTCCTGGCGTAAAGCCAGTCGCGACCTCCGCGTCGTCCGCATTTCCACGTAGCGAGCGGGTTTATCCCGCGATTATGCCCTTGGCTGCGATCCGTCCTGGCGTAAAGCCAGTCGCGACCTCCGCGTCGTCCGCACTGCAACCGCGCACCTCCGCACCACCTCCCCGTATCGAACCTCGGAGTCATTTTCACGTTTCCACATTCCGACCTTCTCACTAGCGGAACGCCGCGCAGTCGCATACAGTGACAGCCCGTGAAAGCAGGCACTTGTGCGCGGTTTTTCGCTGCGCTCATATAGTTAGCCTACATGGCCATCGACGCGCAACGACTCGCAGAAATGCTCTCACTGAGCATGACCATACCCACCGTCATTCTGGCGGTCTCGGTGGTCTATTTGTGGCTGCCTGCGGCACGCAAAGCGATTCTGGCCGATAACCGCAATGCCCAACAGTGGTTCATCCTCGGCGTGGTCGCGGGGTTTTTAGGGTCAACCGTGGATAACCTATATTGGCTATTCCCCTGGAGCGCCTCCTACATCTCCGAGCACGAAATCTTTGAAACACTGGTCAATGCCGGCGTGTATTTTAATATCATCTTCCGCCAAGGCTTTGGCATCCTCGCCGCCTATTGCCACATTCGCGCGGCCGCTTCGACCGAACTGCCGAAAGTGCGCTTAGTCAATCACCTGCTAGTTGGCTCCTACGCCGTCGGCATCGCCTACGTCGCATTAATGACCATCGGCTGGTTCTAAGCCCATGGACATCGGTACTTTTACCACGCTGCTAATCGCTGCTGGAGCAGCAATGACCACAGCCATCGCATTCCTATTTCACACCGTCATGGATCTGCACAAAGAGCAGCGCACGCTCTCCGAGCGCTTCGGCAACTTGCAAGGCAAGCAGGCCGGCATCGAAGAATTATCCGACAAAGTCCTTGCAGCCGTTCACGACTGCAAAAAACCATAACTATGAAAAAAATACTATTACTACTCACAGCCATCGCATGCAGCGGATGCAGCAGCACCCGTATCGAGCAAGCCTACTTCCAAGATACCACGATCAACAGCGCCACCTGGAAGAGCCAAGCAGGTGTTGGCCAAGATGCAGTCATCGAGGCCACCACCGCACCGAAGACTGACGCCAGTCTCACCGGGCGATGAGCAAATTTGTCAATCAACTCAACGCCCGCATCTCCAAGCAGATGCGCGGTAATAAATTCACCCGTGTCGCCATACTCGAAAATGATTTATGCTACCAGTCAGACATCGCCGGAGATATCATCGTCCCGGTCGGCTTCGCCTCCGATGGCGCCAGCGTGCCACGAATCATGTGGTCGATCTATCCACCCTTCGGCAAATACCTAGAAGCCGCAATCGTCCACGATTGGTTCTGCGTCACACGCTCGGTCAGCAGCGTCACCGCCGCCAAAGTCTTCCGCGAAGCGATGGCAGCCTGCGGCGTCAGCAAATGGCGACGCAACAAGATGTATTGGGCCGTCCGCACCTTCGGCCCCAGATTCAACCGCTCTACATGACTAGATTTTAATAACGCTTTATTCTTGAAAAGCGGCTAATTTTACTTTCAAACCTTTGCATGGTTAAAAAATTACTATCCCTTGCAACCGTCCTTTGCCTGCTGGCGGGCTGTGCTACCAATCCCAACAAGATTTCCGCATCTTATGTTAGTCCGGTGACTTATAAAAACTACGATGATGATCAAATCATCATGGAGATGGATCACGTAAGTCGACGCAGCGGTGAACTTTACAATTCGCTCAAGAGTGAGTCTTCAAAGGACACTGGCCAAATGGCTGTGGGTTTATTATTATTCTGGCCAGCCTTGTTCTTCCTTGAAGGTGGCGATGGGCCAGAAGCCGCTGAATACGCACGGCTCAAGGGACAGTATGAAGCATTGCGGACAGTCGCAGTCCAAAGGAAGATTGGCGCTGAGATGCTGCCAGCTTCACCCGAGGAGGTCGTTAAAGAACTCGCCTCGACAAGCAGAGGCAAAACTGGTGGATCTCAGCGTAACAGATAACGCTAAGTCCCGCTATTATTCACGGCTAATTCCTCGTAATTAGCGCTTTAAGCATTAGGTTTATAAGTACTATGCGAGTTTACATATACACCTTTTCTTTGATGCTTCTGGTCGCTTGCGCGAGCCTATCAGCACTACCCGAAGCGCACTATCAATCAATCGCCGCCAAACTGCTAAACGGCGCAGCTGAAGTCACAATGGCTGATCGCACACGATGCGACATCGTAACCGATACGCACGCCATTGAAGTTGACTGGAACGGCAAGTGGGGCGAGGCCATCGGCCAATCGCTCCATTATGCCTTACTGACCAATAAACGTGCCGGGATTATTCTAATCATGGACACGCCAAACGACACCAAAGAATCGATCCGAGTCAACAGCATCATCACAAGCTACAAGTTACCCGTGACGCTGTGGGTCATCGATAAACAAAACGAGACACTGACTCAAGTCTCGCTGCAATAACTAAAAAAATGCAAATAATAGAATATATAAGTTATGGGGTTTTAATTTTCTTTGCAATCGCTTGGACTAGCGGAGTTAGAACGGATTTGGGACTTGGTATTCCGACAATCCTCGGAGCATTGTTTTATGTAATAGCTGCCATAGCTTTGTATATGTTTGAAATGCCCAAGATTCATTCCCTGTGGCTATTGCCATCTGGATTCGTTTTCGTGATGTTATGCAACTATATCATCTCGGCAAAAATCCCTCTTCTGAGTGGCATATTGATAATAGTCGGATCGCTTTATGCATCGTTAGTCCGTATTGGGATTCCGAAAGAACAGATTGAGACAGCACAACATATAAGTAATGTAGAGGCCGTTAAGAATTGGCAGAAACAAAAATAAAGAGGCTGCTCTCGATAATTAATCGGTTTCGCTCAGATCACCGAAGAAGTCCTTTGCCTCAGCCTTCGGCACTAGTGTCCCGAGGTAGCTCTGCCATAGTGTTTGGCTGTTGCGGTGCTTAAGCACCAGCGCCGTGCGCTCAGCGCTTCGATAAGCGCTCATATGCAAGGTGCAAAAGGTGTCGCGGGTAGTGTTTTGCGCCCAGCTTTTAAGCTTTAGCTCTTTCAGTATCTTGGCCTTCAAGCCTACGACTGGCGTACGGCCGTCGTCGCCATTGCATCCATCCCACTCGCGCGGATACGGAGCAGTTATGTGGCCAGTGCGCCGTTTGCCGAATTGATCATGCAATAGGGGCTTGATCAAAGCCCAGAAGCGCGGCGGCACATCGTCAATGCTCCAAGCATCCTTTGTCTTTGTGGCGCTCGCAGGAATGTAAACGCGGCCCTGTTCAGGTTGAATCCACTCCCATTGAAAGCGGCCAGCCTCCGCCGAGCGAAAGCCCAAGAAGAAGCGCAGCGCAAAATGCACCAACCACTGCGGGCGCTCACGCTCGATTACAGCCAGCGCGGCATTGGTCTGGTCGATTGTTAGGGCATGCTTATCGCTGCGCCCGACCTTTGGTAGATCCTCGACAAACAGTTGCTCGATCGGACTGCTCACCATCCACTGGCGGCGGATCGCGTAGTTAAAGAAGTTTTGCAGCGCGCCGCGATAGTTGGTAATCGATCGAGGCGACTGGCGCAGGTCTAAAAGCCACTTGCGTAGTATCTCGCCGGTCAGGTCTGATAAGTTCTCCTTGCCAAATACCAGTGCGAATTGGTGCAGTCGGGTGCGCAGGTCTTGTACGTGAGGGGTCGCAGTAGCATCCGGCGCCTGACCGCTGCTCGCATGCTTGGCCACGAGAAAGCTCTCGACCGCTTCCTGCACTCGCATGCCGACCGAAGTCGGGTGGTGCAGCGCCCAGAATTGCGCTGCATCCGTATGGCTAATGCCCGCAGGTAATAGCGACCGCGCAGTTGTCACATCCGCATGTATCGCTCGCGTATACGACAGTGCATCGACGCCCTGCGCGCGTTCTAGTGCCACAAGTTCAGCCTTGCGGGCCACTGCTTGCTCCGCAGTTACGAACGTTTCAGCCGGTAATTTACGATGCCGAACCATAAAAGGCCGCACCCGATGATCCTTAAACATCGTAACCCCGAGCGGTAGATGATTAATATCCACCTTATTGACTGCTCCATTACGTCTTCCCATACCTAGATCTTGTGCGATTCTGTACAACATTCAACAGTTATATTGACCTTTTAGGGATTTAAATGGTCTTAAGGCGTAGTTTCAGGAAAGCTCTTTTTATCGCATATACCGCTTATATACAGTCATTTAGGCATAAAAAACCCCCGCCATGAGCGAGGGGGTATTGGCGGAGAAGATGGGATTTGAACCCAAATTACCAATGCTGATAATCAACTGCTTACGGCATCAATTATAGTCTTGTGCGGTTCCTGTGGGGCGTTAGTTGGGATAGCATGGATAACGCATTACAATTAGCGATGAGTTAATGAGGCTCTAATTGAGTATTCGGCGGGTTTTAGTCATCACTCATAAATGGGCCATTTTCGGCACTTTTGGCGGTGATGCAAACTCTTAAAGGACTAACCTCTTTGTGGCATGTTCTTGTTAAGACACTTCCGACGCTAAATCGCGCACGCGTTGGGCAAACTTCGGGCAATCTTGGGCGGCTTGCTGGAGCTTAGTCGAAGCGACTTTAGTCGCCCAACATAGATTCTTAAAGATGGCATCGCGCTGCGCCAATGCCGAAGGATTATCCGCGTTAATAAAGTTCTCCCATGTGCTGTTGTCCGTCTGCCTGATCTGGAGCTTATCGCGGTGCTGGTCTGGGATAGCGTCATCGAGCCAGACGGCGAGTAGCTCGCCTTGATGATGAACTGGTAGGTGGTCGAGTATGATCTCAAGCGTATCTTTACGAGGGCGCCTGCCGATGCAAATTTTCGCAATTGAGTTGAGTGGCAGCTCTGTTTTTTCGGAAAATTCTTTCTGCGTTAAGCATAATTTTGAGAGGATGGATTTGAAGACGGTAGCAAGTGGCATTAGTCAGACTTTTACACGGTCTAAGTATTTTTCCTAGGAAAAACTGCCGCTAAGCGACTACTAATATTAGTCCCTCAGTACCAGTTAGCCCGCCGTTAATTTTTCGCTTTGACGGCTGAGTATTGCACCGTTTGTTTGCCGGCATGGACGGATATAGATTGATAAAAGCAGCATTCAATATCAGCGAAAACATTTGCAGTGGCTGTAAAATTGGCGGCATGACCTTTAAAACCTTACCTGGCTTTTTAGAGCAAATCGAAGCTGAGCAGATCAGACTGCATGAAGAAATAGAATCGTTGAAACTCCAGAATAGCATCTTACTGCGTCGTGATGACCCTCAGACCAGCTTCGAGTTACTCGATGGCAAAGGCTAAGCTATCAGTCTAAATCTATCATACAGTCTGTGACTTTTTCTGCCAAAGCCTGCTGAAAGTCCATCGCCTTTGCTCCAAAAGAGGTTTTGAAATATATCCAACCCCAAATGCCCGCTGATACAATTGTCACCAGAAAACTGTCATCATCGAACACTACACTAATGAGTACTGACGTAAGGACAATAGGCAGAAAGTAAATGAGACACACTAGTGGAAAGACTATCATCAATTCCACAGCGAAGATTACATTTATAAATAATCGCTTCATTATCTAATATAAGTTAGGCGCGCTCAAATTACAACTCACTCACCATAGAGTAAAGCCTAAGCCGGCTAGCGGCTTAGTTATGAGCCTGCTGCGGGTATGGTATAATACGCGAAACCGATACTTATTTTGAGTGCCTTTTAGCGACCCTGCGCTTGGATTCTTGGTTCAGTGCCTGGTCGATTTTAGTGCGTGCATATCGTCCCTGTGAGCAGGGCCTAATCTTGTGTATTTCACACCAGCGATAAAATGAAGTGTCAGAGCCTTTGCCCACATAAGCGGTGGCATCTGTAACGGTCAGGACTGGCGATGCAAAACGAATCATCCTCTGAGCCACCGCATCAGCGATTGCGATATAGTCTTCCTCATTGAGGACAGGACCCTTGTTGGGCTCGATTGGATTAGTAGCCATCTGCAGACGTTATGCGCGCTGCTGCTTTTCAGAATCAGCTAAACGCTGCTGCTCTGCAATGGCTCGCAGCACTATCGCATGCGCTTCAGGATCAGTTGATCCCTTTACTGGCTTAGCGGAATTATTACCCATTTGCGTAATATTATCTTGGCGCATTTGTGCCAAGCGCAACTCCGCAGTAACCGCACGTCGAGCAAACTCGCTGAAGTCCTCAGCACCTTCGCCGAGCATTGCGGCCTCTATCTTTGCATAGAGTTCCGGAGTAAATTTCACCGTCTTAGATATGTAAGCTTTTCCCATAGTAGGTCTTAACATGCACGTCTTACTGTGTATGACAAACTTTATTAATAAATAGTTGACTGACATGGGCTGACCGACAGAGTCTTACGAAATGAGACAAATAATCATACCTGAAGATGTCAGTAAAACAGTCCGATTCCCCCGGGAAATGGTTCAACAAATCGAGTTGTCATGCAAAAAAGAGCATCTCGACTTTTCTAAATTCGTACGCCGTGCAGTTGATTTAACCTTCAAACTGCAAAACAACGATAAATGAACGCTGACTTTGAAAAGACCGTACTCGCCGAGATTCGTGAGATGAAAGAGGCGCTGTCGTATCGCACATCATGGATCGCTGGTTATGTGGCTTTAGGCCGCTACCTCGGATCATCAGATCGCAAAGGCCGCATTGCTAGAGCCTGGGCTACGGAAGAAAAGCTAAAGCCAAAGGAAATTAATGGCACCGCATATTTTAATATAGCGGATGTGGATCGGGCGATGCGCAACGGCAAACACATCGAGACGCGTAGAGGACTATGAATATTAACAATAATGCTATATCTCAGCCAACAGTTGATGCCATCAATGCGCACTGGAAACGCTGTGGTAGCTCTGAAGGTAAACGCCACTATCTAGGTGGCTCGATCATCGGATCTCACTGCGAGCGAAAGCTCTGGTATGACTTCCGCCACATGACCAAAGAAAGCTTCGATGGCAGAATGTACCGCTTATTTGATCGCGGCCATCGGGAAGAAGCCACCTTCGTTAAAGAACTGCAAGGAGCAGGTGTCGAAGTCCAAGAAATAGGACCGAATGGCAAGCAATTCGCACTCAAAGCAGTCGGCGGCCACGTTGCCGGCCACATGGATGGCAAGGGCAAGGGCCTATTAGAAAATCCAAACACCTGGCACGTACTGGAATTTAAAACGCACAGCGCTAAGTCGTTTAGAGAAGTACAAAAGAAAGGCGTGCTAGAAGCTAAGTTTCAGCACTTCGCACAAATGCAGCTATACATGAAATGGTCAAAAATGACTCACGCATTTTACCTAGCAGTCAATAAAGATACTGATGAGCTTTACTCTGAATCAATTGCATACGATCAGCACGCAGCAGAGCGTCTCGAAGACAAAGCCAAGCGTATCGTCACCAGTCAAAACCCGCCAGAGCGGCCTTATGACAAGCGTGACTTCTATCTGTGCAAATGGTGCTCAGCTCAGTCTTTATGCTGGGGCAGCACAGACCAAGCTAGCCCTGCAATCCCGGTGCCAAGTCTATCATGTCGCCAATGCCTACACGCCACCCCCGAGTTAGACGGCAAAGCACGCTGGTCATGCGCTAAAAAACAAACTGATCGCAGCTTTGCCGAACAAGCAAAGCCGTGCGCAGATATGCTCATAATACCCGCGCTGGTAAAATGGGCAACAGCCATCGATGTCATCGAAAACGCGCTAGGGAATGATGCCATCGTATTTGAAAACGATGACGGGAGCACATGGATGCACGGCCAAAAACCTGAGCATAATCAATTCAGTGCGCACGACCTGAGCACTCTTCCACGCGGCTTGATCGGTTCCACCCGAACTGCCGCAAACAAAGCAATCCTCGATGCCGAAACGCGACCGGCATTCGGATGAACAAGCTACGTGAAACCATCGTTATCACTCTAGTTGCTTTCATCTACGCCACACTGGCAGCTTTCATCGCCTTTAACTTTTTCAGTTAAAAGCGCTTCAACCTAACAAATACAAAACTATGATTAATCTACAATCAATCACACGCGGAGCGCAGATAAAAGCCCCGCGCATCGTGCTGCTCGGCGTCGAGAAAATCGGCAAGAGCACCTTCGCAGCCGGCGCTGATAAGCCGATCGTCCTGCCGATCCGTCAAGAAGAGGGTGTCGATGCCCTGGACATCGCCAAATTTCCCACCTTGCAGTCATTCGCAGAAGTGCGTGACGCACTCAGCTCACTCGCCAATGAAAAACACGACTACAAAACTGTGATCATTGATTCCGCCAGCGCACTTGAGCCATTAATCTTTTCAGATGTCTGCGAATCAGAAAAGGCCGCCAGCATCGAAAAAGTCGGCGGCGGCTATGGCAAAGGTTACACCGAGGCGCTGTCCCGGTGGCGCGAATTAATGCAGGCGCTAGACTTCCTGCGAGAATCTAAAAACATGGCCAGCGTTATTATCGGCCACGTCAAAGTTAAGAAGTTTGATGACCCTTTGAACGAGTCATACGACCAGTTCCAATTTGACGTAAACGACAAAGCATCAGCCACACTATTTCGCTGGGCTGACTTCATTGGCTTCGCTAACACCAAAACCTTTGTGAAAAAAGAGCAGGCTGGATTCGGCGCTGAGAAAGGCCGAGCCATCGATGCGAGTGGCGGCCAGCGCTTCTTATTTTGCCAGAAAAGTCCCGCGTTCCCTGCCGGTGGCCGCGGGCCGTATGGCAAACTGCCTGACGATATCCCACTCAACTGGAGTGATTTTAAAGAAGCAGTAATCTCTGCAAGTAAATAACCAACAACCAATAATAACATGAGCATATTCGGATCAAAAGGCTTTGATGCCTCCAATAATACAGTCAGTAACACTGACTTTTCACCACTCGCGCCAGGCATGTATGATGTCATCATCAGTGATGCCGACGTGAGAGTTACCAAGGCTGGTAACGGTCAATACCTCTCCATCCAATTCACTGTCACCAGTGAAGTAGGACGCGAACGACGTCTCTGGACAAACCTAAATCTAGTCAACCCTAACCCGGTTGCCGTCGAGATCGCGCAAGAAGAATTACAGAAAATCTGTAATGCTATTGGCTACAAAGGACGTTTGCAGAGCGACGAAGATATCCAGCATTTGCTGAATAAAGCACTCGCAGTCAAAGTAGTTGTAGATGGCGAGCGCAACAACGTGAAAGGCTATGCTGCGATTGCAGCAGCCAACAAAAAACCCGCCGCAACTGCTGTTTCAGCCGCTGCCAGCGATGCTGAAGACGAAGACGAAATGCCTTGGGGTTAAACACTACTCCTACCCAAAAATGACTGAAAGTCCGACCCTTCCAGTTCTAGCCTCCAGCTTAATTTACTAATGATAACTGACGAAGAAATTTTAATAGAATACAAGAAGGCCTACAATGCAGAGTATCGCCTAAAAATAGCGGCTCAAAAACGCGCATACTACAAAGCCAGTGCAATTGTAGTAGCAAAACGAATAGAAGCGTGGCGCTCAAAACACGCAAACGCTTCTAAGAAGATTCAAGACGAATCTTTTTTGTCCTACCTACAATGCTCTATCTAACTCTATTGCTTTTCGCAGTTCTGGTAATTTACGCCCATATTCGTGCGCGCAAAAAAGCACGCAACTGGCAAGCAGTCGAAGGCTTTGGCCGTAATTCAGAAGGCCATCATGTATGGCAGAAGTAAAAATAATACTGCTCAAATGCTAACTCCAAGACCCTATCAACAAGAAGCGCTTCAAGCGCTAGACAGCCATCTACGCTCGGGAAAGAAAACTTCCCCCTGCGTAGCTATTCCTACCGGCGGTGGCAAAAGCTTGTTAATCGCACTCGCGATCACCAACTGGCAAAAGAAACACCCAGGACTTCGAGTGTGTATATTGCAGCACCGAAAAGAATTGGTGCAGCAGAACTCAGATGAATTGATTAGCATCAATCCTAACTGCAACGTAGGAATCTACGCAGCAGCTCTAAAACGCAGAGATACTGAGCACGCTATAATCTATGCCAGTATTGATAGCATCTACAACAAGTCGGGCGTACTAGAACCTTTCGACGTAATCATCGTAGATGAAGCACATCGAATACCACTGAAAGGTGAAGGTAAGTATCGTAAGTTCATTGAAGGATGCAGACGCTTTAACACTAAACTAGTGTTAATTGGTTTCACTGCCACACCATATCGGATGGAAGGTCCGATATGCCATAGAAACCATTTACTCCAGGAGCTAGTTTACAATGCCAGCGTAGCTGAATTGATAACAGATGGATACCTTTGCAAGCTACGCACTAAATGCAGTGAGAATCAACCAGACCTAACTGGAGTACGTAGCTCAAATGGAGATTATGTGACTAAAGCACTATCTGAACAACTAGATAAAGAAGAAGTCGTCAGCATAGCTGTCAAAGAACTGGTGACATTGATAAATGCAGAACAACGTAAAAGTGTAGTCGTGTTCGCAATAGACATTGCACACTGCCAACACATTAGTGATGAGCTACGTAAGTATGGAATAACTGCTCCTTACGTAACAGCAAGAACTCCAGCCGGTGAACGTGAAAAGATAGCCAACAACTTCATCAGAGGAAGACACCGAGTATTAGTAAATGTAAACGTCTATACTGAAGGCTTTAATGCTAAAGCAGTTGATTGTGTCGCATTGTTGAGACCTACGCTCTCAAAAGGACTCTACGTACAGATGGTAGGACGTGGACTCAGAACACACGCTAACAAGACAGACTGCTTAGTGTTAGACTTCTCCCGCTGCATAAAAGAACACGGACCGATTGATGCAACTGATAATAGGGAAGTGAGGATGAAGAAGTGTGAAGTATGCAGTGACGTATTCAGCTACATCATAGGTTGCTGTCCCAACTGTGGTTGGGAGATACCACCCCTGGAGAAGAAGCAGGTAGATGAACAAATAGAACGTACCCGGAGACTACATGAAGTTGAAGCAGCAGAACATGACATTCTAAGCACTCCTAAGTGGTTAAAAGTACATGGAGTTAGATGTCACCTGAGACAGCAACATGGCAAACCCGATGCTCTCAGGATTCAGTTTAGGAGTGGTCAGAGGAGTGCTTCCACACTGATGCACTTAGACAGTTCAGGCAATCAAGGTAACGCCGCTAAACTCTTTTGGAATAGGTTACAGATTGGAACGATGCCAACGGTAGAAGATGCACTCCAGGACATGTTCCTAGCAGATAGAATAGCAGAGAGAGTCAAACGACTACTAGTACTCGATTCAGGTACACGCTTAGAAATTAGAGACTACGAGATAAACACTTTTAACTAATAACACACAGACAACACCATTATGAACCCATCAACCAGACAGGACTACTTAGAACAGATCATGGACTTAGAAGGAGAGAACGCTGACCTCATACGTAAATTAGAAAGAAAGGAGTGCATGATAGAAGACATCACTAACTTATTGGTAGAGGAGGAAGATGCAGACTAATATAAAACTAATTGGTCTCATAGGACCAAAAGGGGTAGGGAAGACCACCTTTGCACATGAACTAGGAGTAAACTTTCACCACAGTGTCGATACAGTGATATTAAGTTTTGCTGACCCATTGATAGCTATGGCTATAGCAATGGGCATCTATTCTGAAGCAGTGAGAGATAAAACACTGAGGACACAGACCATTAGTAAGCTTGGAAAGACACCAGAGGAGATACTGAAAACACTTGATTCAGAATGGGGCAGACAGCTGGTGCATGAAGATATATGGTTATGGGCAATGCAACAGCAACTAGACCTTCATGACAAAGATGACGAAGATACCTTAGTAATCATTGATGACTGTGAGTTAGAAGAAGAAGCACAGTGGATACTCGATAAAGGAGGAGTGGTATTTGCTCTGAGTAGAGAAGGATACCCCGGAGACACTGACAATGATACTGAGAAACAGTACTCTAAACAAGTTCAGGCACTGGTCTATCAGGCACAGATAGATACTCAGGGATTACCACGCACCATCAAAGAAACCATTCACATTATTAACCACAAACTAGATACAACATGTTAAATGATGCACTACAATATGCCACAAAAGGATGGTATGTATTCCCCCTGAGACCAGGAAGTAAAGCTCCACTGGTTGCTGGTGGATTCAAGCAAGCAACAGTGGATAGCACACAGATCACTAGTTGGTGGACTGCTAATCCCACGGCTAACATTGGAATAGCTTTGGATACGTCAGGGTTATGCGTAGTAGATGTAGACACACACGGAGATATCAATGGCTTTGAGAGTCTCCCATTGCTAGGTGACTTACCTGACACGGCTATTGCACGTACCCCAAGTGGAGGTGCTCATTATGTGTTCCAGAATGAAGGCACTCCACCACCTAGAAAGATAGGGTTAGTGACAGGAATTGATCTCCTGGCTAATGGATACATTGTAGCTGCTCCCAGCGTGATAGATGGACTCCCTTACTACTGGGAGTCAGAAACATTGGATTGCTTACCAGAACAGGTCAGACAGATGGCTGCTCCTAAGGTGAAGAAACAGCAGATCACCTCAGATAATCACCATCAGATACTACACAGAGCTAGTTTGTGGCTTGAGAAGTGTGACGCTGCACATGAGGGACAAGCAGGTCATAGTAAGTTGTTATGGGCAGCTCAGGGACTAGTAAATGGGTTCATGCTCTCCAGAGCAGATTCCCTTAGTTTACTTTGGTCTAACTATAATCCCCGCTGCGTACCTAGTTGGAATACTGCTGACCCCATTCAAGTCAGAGAGTTTGAGCGTAAGGTATCAGAAGCAGAAGCTGCTCCAGTAAAAAGCAGAGGGTGGTTGATTCAAGATGATGGTTATAGGACGGACAGAACCACCCGGAAGACTGACAACTTTGCTACTCCAGAGCAGATAGCGGAGTTATCAGTGGCTTATGACAATATAGTGACACTTGAAGAACCATCTTGGAAACCTTCTGGACTGGTGGGTGACATCATGCAGTACATCCTTGATACTGCTCAGATACCACAACCTAAATACTCGATAGCAGCATCACTTGCAGTAGTAGGGACACTATTAGGGCAGAAGGTTAAGTCAGGTTGGAAGAATGGACGGACAAACCTTTATTGCATGGCAGTTGGTGGCACATCCACGGGTAAAGATCACCCCATTAGTATGGCTGAACGGATACTAGAACAGTCAGGTGCAGGTGAACTCATTGGTGGCACAGATGTCACCAGTGATTCAGCCATTGAGAAGAGAATTAGTGATCATCCAGTTACATTTTACCCTTGGGATGAAGCTGGACACACATTAGGAGGTTTCGGCAGTCAGGTAGATAACCATCGTGCAACAGTAGTACCAACACTGATGAAGCTATGGTCAGCAGGGAATAAGACATACAGAGGGAAGGATAGAGCTGGAAGGGATAACAGCTCGTTCTCCATCAAACACCCCTGCTTGACGATATATGGGACTGGCTCCACTGATAAGATCGCAAGTAGCTTGAGAAAAGATCAGCTCCAAGATGGGTGGTTACCTCGTTGCTTATACTTCATTAGTAGTGATCTTGGCACCTTATCAGACACCCTTGATACTGGTCACATTATACCGGCTCTAATCCTTGATAAGTGTCAGGGATTTGCTCAGTTTGTTAATCCCGCTGCGACAGCAGTTAGTGTCTTCTCAGCGCAAGCAGTCGATCAGGATTGGACGATCACTGTCCCTATTGATACAGATGCAAAGAATGCACTAAAGCAGTTCTTTATCGAAGCTAGGGACATACAACAGCTTGGGAAGTTAGACAACTGTGAGCTATGGGGCAAAGCAGCAGAGCAAGCAGATCGTATTGCTTTGATCGTCGCTTGCGGAACTTTCCATGATTTGCGTGACGCTAAGATCACACTGAAAGAAGTACAGTGGGCTATTGCAGTGGTTAGATACTGCATTCAGTCATTTTCAGACCTTATCAGCGATAAGGTGGTGGAGAATGACTTTGAACGTAACTTGAAGATGGTACTAGAAAAGATTAAGCGTGCTGGACGGAGAGGTATCACCAAACATGAACTTACCAGAGCGACACGGGCCATTAAAAGTTTCGAGCGGATTGATATACTCAAGACGCTCGAAGAAGGACACGACATCATCATTGATCAGCAGGATAAAAAGACTCGTCCTGCCACAGTTTACATCTTTAAGCCTGGTTAACTCGATACACACCTTGAGACGGACATACCTCAGAATAGACCCCTTTGACACGGACATACCTGAGATATACGCCCCTTTGACACCGAAATACCTCAAAAATACACACCCTTGAGACGGACATACCTCAGATATTAACCCCTTTGACCCGGACATACCTCAGAATACACACCCTTGAGGCGGATCTACCTGAGAAATACACACCTTTTGACACCGAAATACCTCAGAAATACACACCCTTGGGGCGGACATACCTCAGAAATACACACCCTGGGACAAACATACCCGATATACAGACCAAAGATACAGACCAGATACCGACCAATATAGACCTTTGATTGGTCGATATCTCCCCAAATAACATAGATACCGACCAATATAGACCATGGGGAATGGTCTATATCTTGGTCTATATCTTTTTAGCTCATCTATGATATATCCTATATATAAACAATATATATATAAATACGTGTATAAAAACAGACAGGGGACTCACACGACAGTTTTAAACATATATCAGATGTCGGATGCTATAAGTCTTGGTCGCTTTCTGCTCCATTTACTTCAGATATTCCCGTTGACTGAATTGCAGAATCATCCTTTTATAATTAGTCATGCAAGAGCAGGATAAGTCAGACAATTATAGGGCAGTTGAGTGTCCCATAAATAGCGAATCCATTACCCTGGTACTGCCATTGCCACACAACTGTTTATCTCCAAATGCTCGGATACATTGGACCGTGAAGGCTGGCGTTACTAAGAAAGCTCGAAGACTTGCTCGACAAGCAGTGGAGGCGGAGGATATCTGCACTAAACCATGGCAGAAGGTTAAAGCGCAGGAGACTTTCTTCTATAATGTGTGCCGAAATAGGGATGAGAGAAATGCCGTAGCTATGTTAAAAGCTTACTATGATGGCGTGGTGGATGCTGGATTGATCGAGGATGACAATTACCAGATCCTTACACATGGCCAGCCGACCTTTGAAATTGATAGGAATGACCCTCGCGTGGAGATCACCATCTCTAAATTAGACAGTAATACGGATGACAATACCCATACAAACCCCTAATAATATGTTAAAACACAGTGATACGCAATTGCTTAGCCCCAAGGAATTAGCATGGCGCCTTAATCGACACCCTAATTACGTTTACCTGATGAAGAAGGCTGGGTTCAAGATGCCGGGATATCGAGCAACAGTTGAAGACTCCTTAGCTTGGTTAGATGCTAATCCCGAATGGAGACGGACTTTGGACAACTAGTAGATCAATATCGAAGTGGGGGTTGTTTCGGGCAATACCTTAGACACTAGCCCTGCACTCGCTCCGCTCGTTTGGTCAACCGCTACGTCGACCCGGCTTTAGCTGTCATGCGATCTGCAAAAGCAGATCCCCCGCCAGCATCGCCGGGCCTCCTGCGCTCCCTGCCACAACAAAGCACCTGCACGTCACCCGCTGCACGCTACTGTCCCGGCGTGCTTCACTTACGCTTCCGCCGATTCCCGCCAGTCAACGTCTTAGCTCGTTCCTCGCACGCCGTTTCCTTCTGGTCAACGGCTACGCCCGTTCATTCGCTTGGACAGTACCGATCAGCTACAGATGGTTGCAATTAGACATCTCGCCTGACCATGAGACACCCCCGTGTCCTGCGCAGACCATGCTTATAGTCGCTTGATGCTCCTGCGCATGGACTGCTACGGACACTCTACATTGAGATCCTGCTGCTATCTCCGCTGAACACCCTATCAGTCGCCTATGCTCCTGCGGCTGTTCAGCTCTGCAATGAGACAATTCCTCCGTGTCCCTCGCAGACTATCCTGATGGTCGCTTGATGCTCCCGAGGATAGACTGCTGGGACACTCTGCAATGAGACAATTCCTCCGTGTCTTGCGCAGACTATCCTGATGGTCGCTTAATGCTCCCTCGGATACACTGCTCCAGCACTCTGCAATGGAACTACTCCGCGTCTTGCGCAGACTATCCTGATGGTCGCTTGATGCTCTCTCGGATAGACTGCTCCAGACACTCTGCAATGAGACAATCTCCCCGCGTCCTAGCAGACTATCCTGATGGTCGCTTAATGCTCCCTCGGATGGCCTGCTGAGGACACTCTGCAATGCTCCAACGCGCTCCAGATCCGATCTTTGCGCACTATATCGCATTATGTCCAATGCTGCTTCGTATTCCTCGCAGACGTTTCACTTATTGTACATAATAGACATAGTGTCGCTGCATATCCCCAGAGCGCTACCCATTGCGCCGCCACGCCCGGCGCTACCAATCCGTCGCTACCAATCCATCGCAACCAATCCGTCGCAACGCCCCTTCACTCCCTGCGGTCGTCTCGCTGCGCTCGGGGGCTATGGTCTGTTCCCCCGCCCCCGCCCGAGCGGGTCTACAATTGGTAGATCCCCGTATCGCAGTACCTGCGCTGACCGCTCTAGGTCGTTCCTCCCATCGCCGTTTCCGTTCCTGCCAGGCGCCCCCCTTTTTGAGTAGGGGGGCTACCCCCAGCCGCCTGCGCGGTTGGCCCCGCGCTGTCGCCCGCTCCGCGTTGCCCGCAGACGGGCATACTCCATCGTAGAGAGTGTCTCGCAGCTGCGCTGCCAATAAAAAACAACCTACTCGCAAGCTCGCCTGTTCCGTGCGCCTAGCCCGCACGGGCCGCGCACTGCTGCAACAGTTGCAATGCAGCTACGACCTCCGGTCTAGATGCTACGACCTCCCGGTCTAATTGCTACGACCTACCGGTCTAGATGCTACGACCTGTCGGTCTAGTTACTGCGGCAATCAACAACAAAGACCTTCGGTCTCTTTCGGACCCTGTCCAATTCGACTCAACCATTGCTGCTACGACCTACCGGTCTAGATGCTACGACCTGCCGGTCTAATTGCTACGACCTGTCGGTCTAGATGCTACGACCTAGCGGTCTATGTATCCTCTGGATCACCAAATGCATCACGCAACCAATGCTGCTACGACCTCCGGTCTAGTTGCTACGACCTGTCGGTCTAGATGCTTAGGCAATCAACAACAAAGACCTTCGGTCTCTTTCGGGGCAGGTCAAAATCAGCTCAACCAATACAATGCCCAGGCTATGCGGCTACGACCTTCGGTCTAGATGCTACGACCTGTCGGTCTATGTGCCTATCGGCACAACCAATACAATACTGCCGCACAACCAATGCAACACTGCCGCACAACAACAAGGACGTTCGGTCTCTTTCGGACAATGTCCAATATGACTCAATCACTACTACCTATTTCCTTATACCTATACTAAGCTATTACATACCCTTCAACTGTACTATTCCGTCGTATTCGGCAGGGGAGAAGTATCTCCCCCCAACGAGCCGTCGTTCCTAGTCTCTTATGCCCCCTCTCTGCGGGGAAACCCCGCAACGCCCCGATAGCCTTCATTCTTAGGATTGGCTTATATGGGAAAAACTTTCACTGAGCTTATGCCGCTAGAGCCGCGACTGGCTGTCAAAAATCTGGGATTTTGACCCTTCTGGCTGCGAAGATCCGCCGCACCGGTGGCACTTGTTCCACGTAGAACAAACGCCGCAGAAATGAGGCAAATTAAGTGCATTATTTACACTTAAAAGTGTACCCTCCGCTTGCGAATGTGCGCTTATAAGTGTAGGTTATTAGTAGGCCGAGGAACCGCCCCGACCATCTAAACCAAACCACTAAAAAAATGACTATCAAACTCCGCCCCTGCGAACTTATCGCAACTCCCGAATCTATGGAAGACTTGCAAAAATACCTCGCTCGCTTTTCCGGCAGTGAAGCAGTAGTCGCCCAAACCTGCGCCTTCATGGCTTGGAACTTGGCTTGCGAACTCACCAAAGACAACAACCCCAGCACCTAACCCCCCAGAAAATGGAAGACATCAAATCAATACTAATTCGCCGCGATGGCCTCAGCGACAGCGAAGCCGACAACCTAATCGCAGCAGCACAAGAGGAATTCGACTTTCTAATTGCCCGCGGATGCGTGATCGAAGCCGAGCATATCTGTCAAACATGGTTCGGACTAGAGCCGGACTATCTTGTTCAAATGTTTTAACCCCCCACCCACTAATAAAATGAATATCGAATTACTACCACAAGCAGCACACACGCCCCGCGTTTACGTAGGGACTTACAGAAAATACAACAACGGCAACCTAGATGGCAAATGGCTCGACCTTGAAGACTTCCAAACAGCCGCCGACTTTTGGCAACGCTGCAAAGCAATCCACTCCGACGAAGTAGATCCGGAAATCATGATTCAAGATCACGAATACTGCCGCAAATGGGTGTACCGCGAAACAGTTGACGACCGAGTTTTTGACTGGTTGCAACTAGACGAAGAAGACCAGCACCTAGTTGAAGCTTGGATGGAGTTAGGCGGTTTGCCCAACGATCAGACAATTGCCGAAGCCGTTCAAGCTGCGAGCGATTCATACATCGGCCACGCCGGCACGTTCCTAGAATATGCAGAAGAAACAGCCGAGGAAATACTGGCAGAAGCGCCGATCTTCCTCAGTAAGTATTTTGACATGGAAGCTTATGCAAAAGATTTAGAAATGGAGCTGTCCACCTGCGAGACCAGCCACGGAATTTACATCTTCCAATAGCCGGCACGCAACAGCCTGGAGCAACATCGCTCTAGGCTTTTTCATGCTCGACCAAAACCCAAAAAAAAAATCGCCAACGTTGCGACGTTGGATCACTTTTTAAATACCATTTTTGCCGTCACTTGACGGCAATGGTATTGAGCACAACTGCGATGCGTTTTAGCTCTAACTCAGACAAAGACCTTACGCGGCCTAGCTTCCACCCCTTGAAGCGGTTATAATCTACACCTGCCTGTTCACAGACTGCGCTAGCGTTAATTAAAGGCAGCCTATCTTTAAGTTTTTCAGAAGTTAAATGTGCAATCATATCGGTTCACGGTTTCGCTGCGGGTTAATCCCTTTAGCTCATTTTAATGTACGCCGTACCAGGCTATGTTCAAGTCCTGCTTACACTTTTTCGCGCACCGATTCTCTTATGCGCGTTTTTTTAGCTGTCCAATCCCTCCAACCGCGCGCCTATATCGTGGAAGATGATGACGTGCAGTGAACACTGCCACTTGAAGGACAAATCTTGTTTGAGCCACTATTGTGCGTGTCTCAAGCGCTCACCAAATCCCTGCCATCTAGCCTCGCGTCGAAACGCAAGTTTTCACTGGCCTTGTTTGAACGTGTAATAGGCAATGTCATCGCAGGCAGTGACACACACCCCGGGATTGAACAAGAGGGAATCAGTAAATCAATGTTTTACCTCGAACTTTCCCGCCGACCAGAATTGGCCGAACGGTTCAAGTTAGCCCAGATGCAACGCGACAAAGTGCGCAATGCCAAACGCATCGAATCGGCAGAAGCCGAACTCCATCGCCGCGGTGTCGATGGCTGGGAAGAACCTGTGTTCGATATCAAGGGCAACCACTGCGGCGACAAACGCCGCTATTCCGATGCCTGCCTGATCTTCATGCTCAAGAGCCTCAAGCCCGATGTGTTCGCGGACAAGCCACAAACACTGGTTCAGAACAACGTCAACGTACACGCAAAGGATGAAAAACAGATTATGGCAGACTGGCGGCAACGCTTAGGTGCTGCGCCCGCTTAGCCTATGTTGAAATCCACATACGTGCATTTTCAACACTCACTTCCCATTATTCAGACCTTTGCCAAAAGCAAAAATATCTCCCAGCCCTTTCGACCTATTGCTCCCGTATCAACGAGAGTGGGTGCTGGATCAATCGCGATTTAAAATCTGGCTCAAGTCCCGCCAAATCGGCGGCTCACTCGCGGCAGCCTTCGAAGTGGTCGCCGACGCCATCGCCTCTGGCTCCGACTGGATCATCCTCTCCGCAGGCGAACGCCAAGCGCTGGAATTTATGGAAAAAGTCCATCGCGTTGCGCAAATCTTCGCCGACGCCATCGAGCAAAAGACTGGCAACCCATACCTGCCTGAAACCAAAGCTTCACAAATTCGCTTTCCGAATAATGCGCGCATCCTAGCACTGCCGGCCAATGCCTCAACCGCCCGGGGCTATTCAGCCAACCTCGTCCTTGACGAGTTTGCCTTCCATGAAAACCCCGAAGATATCTGGCGCGCCGTCTATCCGATCATCACTAATCCGCTGCGCGGACAGCTAAAGCTGCGTGTGATCTCGACGCCTGCGGGCATGAACAACAAGTTCTACGAACTATGGAACGAAGGCAGTGACTTCAAACGTCACAAAACCAGCGTGTACGACGCCGTCGAACAGGGCCTCGGCCTCGATGTCGAAGAGCTCAAGACCAACCTCGCTGACCCCGATGGCTGGGCGCAAGAGTTTGAGTGCGCGTTCATGGAACACGCCGCCCAGGTGTTTCCCATCGAACTCATCCGCACCGTCGAAGATCCCGCTGCGTCCTTCGGTCCTTACGAATCGCGCACCACTAACCCGCTATTTGTCGGCATTGACATTGGCCGACGCAAAGACCTCACAGTCGCTTGGACTTTGGAACGGGTAGATGGCGTGCTATGGACTCGCGAAATCCTCGTCCTCGAAAACACGCCGTTCCCAGAACAAGAAGCGATCCTCGCCGAGCGCGTCGCGCGCGCACGCTACATCGCCATCGACTCCACCGGCATGGGTGGGCCGATCTCCGAGCACCTCGCCAATAGGCTAGGGGACTACAAGCTCGACGCCGTCAACTTTACCAATGAACGCAAGCGCGAGCTATTCAGCCGCGCTAAAAAAGCCTTCCAGTCAAGAACTGTACGCATTCCAAATCATCCCAAGCTGCGTGACGATCTCGCTAGTATCCAGCGCATCGTCACTCCGCAAGGCCTGGTCAAGTTTATCGCCGCCCGCACCAAAGATGGCCACGCCGATCGCGCTACCGCGCTGGCGCTTGCTATGCACGCAGCTGAAAAGATCCCCGAAGGCATGGGCATTTCTGTAAAAACTCCCGCACTCGTCGGCCACAACCCGCGCCGTCCACCTCGTCCCTTACAAACACGCTTTAGAAAAGCCTGGAAACCATGAACAAAACCACTCGAACCATTATCAAACCGCACGTCCGCGACAATCAATTGTCGCCGATCCCGATCGACTTCGATCCCGAGACCCTCGGCTGGGTGCTCGACGAAGGCGGCCGCGGCAATCTCATGCTCCAAAATGAGCTATTCAACACCATGGAAGACACATGGGATCGATTACGATCCAATCTTAACAAGATCAAAAAAGCCGTCGCCAAGCTGCCGTTCAACTTGCAGCCATGGGCCGAAAAAGGCCAAGAACCGACTGCGGATGCACATGCAAAAGCCGCGTTTGTCGAACACGCGCTACACAACCAAAAAGCCGCCACTTGGGAAGGCCAACACAACTTCCAAGCCACCATCTACGAACTGCTCGACGCAGTCGGTCGTGGCATCTCGGTGCTAGAAGTCGATTGGCAAATAGAAGACGGAAAATATGTACCTGCCGGCACTCGACGAGTGCCTTGGAATTGCCTCGGTTTCGAGCAATCCTCACACGTTAACAGCAAAGAAAGACATGATACCAACGCTTTGCGCTTATTCCCTGATCGGGATAAATCTAATCCAAAAAAGTTCAAACAGTATCCGCATAAATTCCTCGTTGGCGTCTACCGCGCCAAGTCAGGCCGCATCGCTGAGACTGCGCAACTACGTGCGCTAGCTCACTTGTGGCTAGGCCGGATGCTCGGCTGGGAGTGGATGGTTCATAAAGCAGAACTATTTGGCCTGCCCATTCGCTGGGCAACCTACGACCCGGCTGCCTCTCAAACGCAAATTGATCAAGTCTCTGATATGCTACGCAATATGGGAACCGCCGCATGGGGCGCCTTCCCACAAGGTACGGATCTACAAATCCTCAACGGCAGCACTCCAGGCGTCGCAGGTAAATCCGAACCAACAGAACGCCTGATGGCCATCGCCGACACCTCCTGCGATCTACTCTTCCTCGGCCAGACGCTAACCACTGAATCAAACGGCGGCGGTTCATATGCGCTTGGCAGCGTCCACCGCGAAGTCGAACTCGATCTCTACGAGAACTACGCGTCCTACGTGATCGACGTAATCAACAATCAACTCATCCCCAGCATGATCGAGTTGAATTGGGGCAACTCCGACGAACTACCGTTCCTCGAAGTCGAACTCGCGCGGCCAGAGAAAGACCAAAAAATGGTCGAACGCGACAAACTGCTGTTTCAAGACATGGCGCTGCCAGTCAGTAAACAGTGGCTGTACGACCGCCACAAAGTCCCTGCGCCCGGACCAAAAGAAGACCTGTTCGTGACCGATGAACATGAAAAAGAATCCATGCAACCATCCGAAGCCAAGGAGCACAAGCACCAGGACTGCGTCCATGCGCGCTCCGAATCTACATTCTCCTATTTAACCCGCAAAGCTGCGGGCCAATTGGATTTTGCTGTGACACTCGCAAACACCGACCTCAAGACCCACGAACTGATCTGGGCGGGCGGCGACTGTCCCGAGTGCAACCCACTCAACAATACCACCTATCCGGCAAACTGGACAACCCCGCCTCCGCTACACCACAACTGCGACTGTGAAATACGCGTACAAGCGAAAACTCCTGCTAAAAAAGCCGCTAAAAAAGCCGCTAAAAAAGCCACTAAAAAAGCCAAAGCCGCTCAATAGTGTAACACAGTTATATCGAGTGAACTCAATCGCTCGCCATCCAAAATCACACAACCAAATCTCGCTATATGCCCACCGCTATCAAAGCCGCTTTTACGACTGACTTAGCCATTAGCACTAAGTCATCCGCTAAAGCTAAATGTCCTACTGACATTCAGTATATGCCTCCAGGGACGCATCGCATTAATGCCTCCCGCGCCGGTGAACCCGTCGCACTAGAGATTTCCGTTGACGCGGCAACCGCTGAAACGCTCGACGCGTTCCTACAAAACCAGCTAACCAAAGCCACCGAAGGGAACGATGATCGTCCCTTCTTTGACTTCAATCACGAAGACCGCGAAGCCGCCGCTTGGCCCACTGAGTTTTATTGGGCGGGCGACGATCTCAAGACTGGCGGCGTACGCGCCAAAGTCGACTGGAGTGGGGCGGGTGAAAAAGCAGTGCAGGAAAAGACTTTCCGCCGTTTTTCGCCGACTTTTATCCCGGACAAAGAAGGCAAAGTCATCAGCTCCGAAACCAATATGGGC
>Ga0209223_10001631_pt1 | contig 24061 bp, 32 predicted proteins | sample COG_06_FD_184750 | JGI IMG/M metagenome (GOLD analysis project Ga0209223, IMG submission 184750) | Pelagic Microbial community sample from North Sea - COGITO 998_met_06 (SPAdes) (version 2) | ecosystem: Environmental > Aquatic > Marine > Neritic zone/Coastal water | place: Helgoland, sampling...
ATCGTCTCTTAGCATTATCAAACTTAAAACGATAACCTATTTTATTGGGGGTTATCCTGTGAACCTTTCCATTAACTTCCACACTATACTCTGTTTCCATTAACTGTTTTGCGTGTGACTCAACGTCTTTAATTGATTTGAAACTCATAATTGTTTAATTTTGTTATACAAATATACGAAAAATATTTTAATCCACCAAATTAAATTTTTTAAAAATTAATTATATTTAATATATAAATAAGATATGGAAGACGAATATGGGTGGTATCCCGATCAACAAATTTAACCTAAAATTTCGTAATAAAAATATAAATCATTACCGTCAACACCTACATAAAGTTGTCGGTAATTTTTTTTACTCAAAAAATTGTTTCTTTCTTCACCATCACCCACTTTAAATCTTACTATTTTACCATTAACACCCTTAACTTTATCCCATTTAAATTTATAATTGTTAGGTAATGTAGTTATAGGACTTTTCTTTTCGATAATATTTTCTCTTTTTTTTGGTGTGTCAGTTTTAATTGTTTGACTTTTTACTTTTTTTCTTCCCATAACACAAATATATAAATTTTTATATTAAAAACCAATATTTATTAAATAAATGCTTAGTTAATGGATTTAATTAGAAAAATATTAAGGGAATATGATGAAGATGATGAAGATGATAAAACCATCTTCGAAAAACAAATGTTTTCTGAAAAGATGTATCAAAAGATATTCAGAATCTTTGATAAACATATAGAATCTAACCCTAATTTTATTTTTAACTTTTTAGAGGGTTTAAACCTTTTTGATGAAAATATTAAGAGTGAAGATTTAGAATCTAATATAATTTATAAATATTTAACTGAACATAAAGATAGACCCAATTCATATATAAAAATTACTTTTATACCTTCAGAAATGTCGACTTTCTTTTGTGATGATGATGGAGATTATGATATCCAAAGTATTGCTAGAGATTATTTTAGATTTGAGTACGATTATGGTGCAGATTACGGTTGTTATGATTTTGAAGAATATTATTTTGATAAAATAGATAAAGAGAATTTAGGTATAATGAAGGAGCATTATTTAAAAAATTTAGAGGGTGAACCTTCTGAAGAAGATTTTAAAGAATTTGTTGAGGAAGAGTTTGGTGATTATATTGGTTGTGCTGCGGGAGACGCTCAACATAGTGCAGATATAAATGTATTACACTCAGACTTTGAGGATGGTATAATAGATTATTTATCCAATTTTAATGGGGGGTTCCAAAATCAAACAGATAAAGAAGGAAATAGGGGAGGTAGTTTAGAATATGTTGGACATATAGAATTAGGTGATCTTGTATCATCTCCAGAATTTAAAGAAACTCTACACGCAGAATTAACGCATGGATACCCAAACTTCACCACAATTTTAGATGGTATAATAAATGAAGAACAAGAGGGGGGTGCAGAATATAATTATTTTCTATCTGAAGACTGCATATCAATAGACACCTATAAACATTTTAGATATGGTGGTGCTGGAGATGTTGATTGGGAGTATTTTAATGAGATATTATTAGATAGGGTAGACCATTATTAAATAATTTTGTATATTTATAGAATATGAGAACAAAAGACAAAGGTAACAATATAAAAAAGGTTAATCTTCTAATGGAGATGAGAGGTAATTTAATAAATGAAACACCACCTTACTATCCAGATATGAGTGATCCTGTTGTCGCACCAAAAGCACAACATGGTTATTTAGAAGGTGATTCGCCAGAGTTGATAGGGAAAGAGGTTTGGTTTCACACAAACAGACATAATATAATGCACAATAAGAATGGTGCGTTTGGTGTTTATGGTAGAAATAGTAGGGGTAGAAAAGATAGTACTCCAGGTATCATAGGATATACAAATGATTTATTATTAGGTGGAGATATAAATTTCGATATAAGTCCAGGTTATCACAAAATTATGAGAACCACTAAAGACGCTGGTGAGATGTCAAAACGTTCACAAGTTGTTGGAGTTGGTGGTGTGGTACAAGAATTACCTGATGATCCTGTAACACTAAAAGATGTATCTGAAGAAATAAAATATAATCCATTTATTTCTGATTTCTTTCATACCTCAGATGGGGCGAATAAAGTGGTAGGTGCAGAGTTTGTGTACGCTGAATATCGTCCAGATGGTAGTTATTCATTACACGCAATTAATCCTATTTTAGAACCTTTTAAAATGGGAGAATACAACCCAATCTAATATGGAAAAAGGTATAAGTAAAATATTAGATAGGTTAAATAAAAGATTTAATAGGGTAACACAACCCACAAAATCTTATGATTTATATGATGACGTAATTAGTTTATCAGTTAAATATATTTCACCAGAAATTCTAAGATATGGTATAGATGAACGTAGTGATATTTATTATTACCTATTAAAAAATTGGGTTAGGAATAACTATGGTAATGGGAAATTAGCTTTACCTGGTGATAGAATAAGACTTATTAATATGCCTAATGACCCCAACCCTATAGAATCTGGTGCAACAGGGACAGTTAAAGAAGTAAACACAGTTCAAATGTTTGGTGAGGATCATTTAATTGTTGATTGGGATAATGGTAGAAGTTTAGGGTTATTAGTTGGTGAAGATGAATTTGAAGTTATTGAAAAGGGGCAAGAATGAAACGATTAATAAAAAATATATTAAAAGAAGAGTTTGAAAGTGAAACTAGAGATATTACTGAGATTAGTATTGATTTACTACATAAGGCTGCAGATAGTTTCGCAGAGGGATTAAGGTATATAGAGTCCGCAATACAATACGCATATCAGACTAATAATGAAGATATGATAAGAGACTTAGAAAAGTTAAGAATGACAATACAAAGTGGTAATGATAAGGTTTGGGCGGAAAGAGACGAAAGTATGAACATAGTTAATAAAATAAACGAAATTATAAAAAAATATAGTTAGTGAAAAGATTAATTAGGAAAATATTAAAAGAGGAGTTAGAAGTAATTGATAAAAAATTATGTGATAAAGTTACAGATAAATTATTATCATATGTTTTTATTAAAGAAGTAAAAGACGATGAAAGACCTTATACTTTTGGTAGTTTAGGTGAACTTTATGATATTTACGCATTAGACGAAGAAATAGATGATGTTAGAAATTATGATGAAGTTTTTAAAGAATTGGGTTGGGGATATGAATACGATGAAGAAGACCCATACGATGAAGGATACTATTATAGAATGGATAGTCCTGACGAACACTATGACTGGGATGCATTTTCAATAGAGGTAGTCTATGATTGGTTACATAGTCAAGTTGAGAAGGGTAAAATGGGGTATGATGAAAATTTAGGTGATAGTGGGGAATGGATTTTACCAAACAAAGATATTTTAGTAAGGATGAAACATTGTAATTTTGGTTGTGGGTTAGATTATAATTATCTAAATGAGTCTTACACAATAGGTGGTTGTTCTGGACAAGGTAATAGGATTGAAATTATGAGAGTTATTAATAAAGACTATGGTATAGAAGATAGTGACTTAATAGAATGTATAGTGGAATCTTTTATGTATAAATTACCACAAAGAATAAGTGAATTAGGGGTATTATCAGACTACACATCTACTGCACAAAAAAGTATAAAAAAAATTAATGAGTCAGTTATTGATGATTTTATTGAATTTGGTAAGAAAGAACTATCTTTAGATGATGACTTTAGAGTCAATTTAACAAGTAATGGTGACGATATTGAGACTCTTGCGAGTTATGATATGATAGACAACGAAATAAACGTTTTAACGAAAGATAGGGCGGAGGCAGATATTATTAGATCTATTGCACACGAAATGGTACACCATCAACAAAATAAAAGGGGTGATTTAAGGGGTAATCCAGAAGAGGGTGAAGATGGTTCTCCTTGGGAAGATGAAGCTAACGCCAAAGCGGGTGTGTTAGTTAGAAGATTTGGTAAAATTAATCCAAATATTTACGATATGTAAACTTTATTTCCTACAGATATATTATTAGATTCACAAAAACCTTCGTTAACTTCTAAGTTACCATCAGATTCTACAGATGGTTGAATAGAGGTTTCATCATGTGGTAACGCTTTTTGGATGTCCGCAATTTCATTACCATTAATGAAAACCATTTCTATTGGGAAATTAACATTCTTCATCCAAAAACCACCATCAACATAATCATAGAACATACCACAATTATCACATAGACTATCTCTATACATTAATCCTGTCATTTTCTCCTCGTCTGTGGAGGGAACTTCACAATCAACAACAACTTCTTCTCCTTCACAATTAGTTATTGTCAATACACAAGATTCTTTAAATGGTACTGAAACATCTTTTAATACTAAATCTAATAATTTCATATTAATAAATATTGACATTATTACAAAATTTCATTATTATTAACTTATAAAAAATTAAAATTATGCCAAAGAGTAAACACAGAAAAAATCAAAAACAAAAATCTAGAGCGAGAACTGAAAGAATTAAAGGTGAACAACGTAGAGCGCAAAAAGCTTTTCAAGAAGAATTCATGAAAGAGGTGGAGAAGCTAAAGGATAGACAATTGGAAATTGAGGAGTTAGATACAAAAGATAAGGTAGAATAAACTCAATAATCAAATTTGTAGTAAGTACCATTTATATTATTTTTTTTAATTGCACCTATTTTATATTTTTTTGAGTATGTGTATTTATAATAGTATTGATTATACGTATCAATATAATAACCTATCTTAGTGTTACCTTTTTTAAGTTTAAGTTTAAAAATACCTTCGGTTTTTTCATCATTCACTTTTTTTCTAATTTTTAAGATATCGTATTCTTCATAGGTTTTATACTTATATCGTATTATTTTTAGTTTTTTGTTTTCCAAATCAAAATAGTGAGATACTCTATTACTATCCACAAATAGTAGTGTATCTATATTGGATTCGATATTTTTTATACTCTTAACCCTGTCCACTACATAGGTTTCAGAAGAAAAACTACTGAAACTTATTCCCCTTCTAATGTCACCATATTGATCTCTACTAACCCAAGGATATTCACCATCCCAGTTTTTTTGGGAATGGGAATAATTAAACAAAGTTAATAAAAAGATAGTAATTATATATTTTTCCATAAAACTAATATACGAATATTATTTTAACTATACAAATTTTTATTTATTTTTTTATATTTATTGTTAAATATTAAGATGAAAATAAGGATAACAGAGTCACAGTTAAATAAAGTACTCAACGAAGTGGGTGGATATGATGATACAGATATTATGAATAAACATGCACAGAATATACAAGGACCTTTATTACAAACATTAGCATCTACAGTAGAAATATTACAATCTTTTGTAGAAATGGCAGGGAAAGACAAGTTGGAAAATAAAGAAATGGTGACTAATTTCATATCCAACCTAACTATGAAGATAGATTCAGATTTAGATATTATAAATAGGTTAAAAGGTGAGATATATTTAGATTCAGATTTTAAAGAATTAGTTACTGAGTATAGGTTATCCCTAAAAAGAATACAAAATTATTTAAGACTACTTTATTCGGATAAAATAGGTATGTCTTATGATATGACTAAAACGGAACTCATTAAATCAGTTTTAAGTCAAATAGAAAGTATTGAAGATATGATAGAAAAAATGTCATTGATGTTTCAATCAGTTCATGGTAGATACCGAAGTAGGTTAAATATGAATTAATAACGTTTTTAAAAAATAAAAATTATGGATAATCAAGAAAAGGCTAACATATACCATTCTTATCTACTACAACACGATAAGTTAGATGGTAAAATTGCAGATATAAAATCAGAAGCTGCGGGTAGAGACTTAAATGAAACACAATTAGCAAAAGTTAATTTACTGGAATCTCAAAAAGCAGAAATAGTTAGACAAACTCAGAAACTATTCGAATCCTATTGATATTTATTATAGTATGAAATCAAAACGTACTATAAAAAAAATTTTAAAGGAGGAAGTGTCTAAAGGGGCTCAAAAAAAACTCGCCAATTCTTTATTAAAAAGGAGTTATAATTTAAGATATAAACAACTCACTAACTTCAGAAACGATGGTGGTAAGTTAGCCAACAACGGATTAGGTGAAAGCTACGAAAAATTCTTAGACAAATTATATGGATATTTTAAAAACGATAAATTAGATGATTTATCTAACGCATTAAGAAATGTATTATCTACTGATAGAACTTATATTGAAGAATTAGGTAAAGATAAGTATTTTAATATGTTGTTATCTGAGATGGGTATTCGTAGACCAGAAGCAATTAAATATTTTATAGAGTTTATTTTAAGTCATGGTGGTGACGATATGAAGGTTGATGTAATTAACACTGATTCTGGTTTATGGGATTACGTATATAATAAAGTGAATGATATAAGATGTAATGACGACTTTTTTAGGTATTTTTGGGACGTATATTTAGAGAATAAGACTGATCATTGGTATCAGACTGCAAAAGAACGCCTTTGGAGGGATATACAACCAGACGTAGAGGAAAAAATGGAAGATGAGGAATTTCAGGAGGAGTGGGGAGTTTCTTTTGATAGTCTGGATAGAGAAAAAAGTTATTTTTACACATATTGGCACTACCCAATAGATTCTTTAGGTTGGGATAGAGATGATTTATGTGAATGGTATAAAGAAAATTTGGACAATAACGATTTCTACGAAATGATTAAAACTTATAAAGGTAAGTCAATAAAACAATTAAATGTTTTCGGTGTACCTGATAGTCAAAATAGTAATATGTTCTATGTAATAGATAAAGGGTTATTTTTTTAAACGTTTAATCCTTCTTAATGCATTCCTAGACTCATTTGTTATCTTAGAACCTTTATCTAAATTCTCTGTATAGTGAATAAAACGTAGGTTTTTGATGTTTCCTACCTTTTCTGGTGGGATTTTTTCTTTATAACCCATAGAAATAGGGTAAATATGGTCTAAATGGTGGTTTTTCCACCCTCTTTTGTCAGAATTTTCTAAAATATGTAAAGGTTGTAGTTCTGTAACCTCCCAAACCATTGCATAATACAACTTTTTGTCTAAATCCTTAATATTTTTGATTTTTTGTTTGATTTTTGGGTATTTTTTTGTAATTTTACGAATTAAATACCTAATTTTATCCGTTTTTCTTTTATGCAGACTACTTTTAGTGGTATTTTTACCATTTTTACGTTTATTTTTATTGTTTTTTATTGGAATTCCCATATATTTATAAATATGAAAATTATTATAACGGAAAACCAATTAAAAAGGTTGATATTAGAATCGGACACACCTTGCCCTAGTAATAAAGAAGAAGATAAGTTAATAACTCTTAGTGACCTTGAAAATGGGGAAAAGATTAGTTTAGGATATTGTAATGGGGATAGTAAATCTGCAATTGTATTTGTTCAGGAAAAGTTAAAAGATATGGGACATTTAAAATGGGGTGGTGATTTAGGTTATTTTGGTAAATTAACATTAAATTCTCTTTGTGAGTTTTTAGGGTATGAAGAATGTGAAGAATCTATAAAAATAGGTAAAAAAACTATTGAAAAATTAAAAAATGAAAAAGATTCGGCAAAATCATTGTTTGATAAGTTAAATAGAACAGAGAAAGTATTGGTTTGTACCTTATTGGGTGAAGCAGGAGGTGAAGATAACCCATATGAAGGAATGCAGGCAGTTGCAAATGTTTTAAATAATAGGGCGAAAATAAATCATGAAAAACGTGGTAATACACCATATAAACAAGCATTAAACCCTTCACAATATAGTATGTGGAACACATATAATAGTGGTAAAAAGAAGATAGAGGATATTTATAAATTGTATGAAAATCACGATGAAATGAAAAACGCTATTAAAATTGTCAATTCAATTAATTCCATTAAAGATATTACAGGAGGGTCAACACATTATTACAACTCAAATAAAACTGGTGGGTTCCCAAAGAGATGGAAAAAAGAAGTTTCTTATGGGAAATATAAGACTAAGGTTTGGGAAGAAATAAAAAAAATAGGGAAACATACTTTTGGGAAATATATACTTAAGAGTAAATAAGTAAATTTTTAATAAAAACAACATATTTATATAATAAAGAAAAAAAATGAAATATATAATTTCCGAAAATCAATACAAAATTTTATTAAAAGAGGATAGAGTAACCTTTTTAAAAAACCAAAATGTTATTGCCCCTGAAATATTAGATCAATCAGTTGAGGGTGAAGATGAAAAAGATGGTGAAAGAGAACCTGGTGGGATGAAACCTAAAAAGATTACGGTTGACCCTATTGAGAATCATGAGGGTATAGATATTGCATACATTATAACAAATAGAAAGGGGAAACAATCAATTAAGTTAACTGATTTAATATTTGAAGATATAGTAGATGCTGACCCTTCAAGTAATAAACAATATGTTCAGTGGATGATAAAAGTGTTTATGACACATATTAAAGATGGTGATATTGAACAAGCAATTAGATTTTTGTCTGAGGATTTACCTGAAGCAAATGAATTCTTAGAAGTATTCGATAGAGTAAAAAATAAAAAGGTATTTAAAAGAAGTGCACCTAATAGACCAAACGCACCTCAAAATGTTACAGATATCAACCAATATAATTCTTTAGCACAATTATATTCGGTAGTTAGTCCTTTTGTTGGGATGGAGGATGATGATGATGATAATGGGGAAAGTAAATTATGGAAAAAACTCAAAAAGTATATTGACTTAGGTGAAGCTAGATTAGCGTATAGAGACAATGATGTGATGGTATATATGCCACAAACACTTGAAGCAAGTTGTGACCCTTTAGGTCCATTAGCTTCTTGGTGTACAAGAAGATCAGGTAATAGTTATTTTGATACTTATAGACAAAAGAAAAAACCTGATGGTTCATTGTCTGATTATTACGTAGTAATGCCTAAGAAACTTTTTGATGGTGATGATGAAGGTGGTGTATTCCCATTACAAATTCATTTTGAATCTAATCAGTTACACGATAAAAATAACTCTTCTATTGAACGTAGTGGTAAATTAGAGGAAATATTAAATAGGTTTTCAGGACTTAAAGATTTCTTTAAAAGGGAACTAGGTGCGTTAGTAGAAATGGATGTTACAAAAGGTACTGGACTAATGGATAGTTCATATATTAAATATTTAAATATGTTTGGTGGTAAAGCTGAGGACCACATTAGTGGTGAGGCATATGAACAAGGTGTTAATAACATTAAAAAATTAGCTGGAGAACAAAATGTCCCATTACAACAAAATAAATACTTAAAATGGTTAATGGAAAATACTGAAGGGGTTAACGTTACAGATTTTTTAGATCCAAAAAATACAGATAGGTTAGACTTTAGTGGTATGAATATAGGTACTATACCAGATTTATCTAATTTTACTAATTTAGATGCAATATTGGCAGAAGGTTCAGGATTGACTGAAATGCCACCTATTAACTATTTACCTATGGGCGCACCACTAACAATGGTATCATTCCAAAATAATCAGATTAAAGTTGCACCCCCAGAAGGGTATGAAAAATTACCAAACCTATTTTCAATAAACTTAAAGGGTAACCCTATTGAAAAAATTAATGTCGGTGTAGTTGAAAAATTATTAGACCTAGAAGATTTTATTAGGTTTGCGATCGATGATGATAAGTTAGAAAATCTTTCACCAGAAAATAAAAAAGAATACGATGACTTAATCGGTGGTAGTTTAGGTTCTTTAATTACATCAAGATAATAATAAAAAAACAAAATATAAAAAAATGAGAAAAGGTAAAAAAACAATTAGACTTACAGAGTCAGAAATGGTATCAATGATTGAAAGAATCGTTAACGAAGTAAAAAGAGAAAAAAGAAATCAAATTTCTGAATCACGTAGAAAACCTTCACCTAGAAGACGTAGAAGATAAAATATATTTTTATGAAAGTAATTAAATTAAAAGAATCAGACATTCAAAGGATAGTTAAAAGGGTTTTAACAGAAGATAGTGGTCAATCCTCGATAATGGATGTCGCCATGAGTGGTGATTTCTTAAAAGGTAATACTAATACTCAAGAATTATTTAAAAAAATATCACAAATACAATCTAAATTAACGTATGAAAACTTTCTTAAATGGGAAGGTAAAAAAACACATTCTAAACTATGGGGTGTTTGTGACGAAAATGATTTGGGTTGTGGTGCGTGTGCCCGTACATTAGAAAAAGGTGGACGAACTAATGAAAATGGTGAATGTATGGAAGATGTTATTAATTTTGTACGACAAAAAGGTGACATAAAAAGTTTATATAATCAAATGGGTTAAAAATGTATTAAAATGAAAGAGTTAAACGAAGAACTTAATAAAATGAGAAGACTAATGGATTTTGACATTAGTGAAAATTCTCATGATGTATTATCTGAACAAAATATAAAAGTGATAATGGAAGAACATGGGGGTGGATTTAATAAAAGAGAAGATTTTAAAAATAAAATGTTATCGCTTAAGGAAAATATTACATATGCAAAAGATAATTGTATTTCACCTAAAGAAACTGCATTTAAATTACAGAATAAATTAAATGTGTTATTAGAAACTATGTTAGTCGATGTCACAAAACAAATACCTATAAAATTAAGCGATGACGGTATATACATTGATGGTTTTAGTGAACCAGTACCTTGGAACTCCCCACGAAAATTCAAATTTACTCTACCCACAACCATAAAATTAACTGAGACATTAGATGTTTTATTTAATGATGAAGAAATGGGTAAATGTTTTAAAATTTTATACGACAATTTTCCCGTTATTTCTAATCAACTAAACGATGACACTTGGACTTTACAATTTAATGGGATAAGATATAAATATTTTAATAAGGATAAAAAATACTGTAAAGATAAGATGGTAGATCCAAGTAATTTAAATTTAAATACTTTAGATAATCCTTTTTGTGTATACGCAGGTAAAAAAGTTTATAAAAATATTGAATCAGCAGGGTTTGTTACCCTTAAAAAAATTCAGTTATCAGGTGCAGAGTTATTACCAGATACGTGGACACCAGAGACACCACCCAATGATTGTGAATGTGAAGATTTAACCACCAGAGAAATGATTAAATATCCTTGTGATGGACCAAAACCACCAGAATGTATAGAAGATATTACACCAATCGAATTAAAATTAGATTTAGTAGATGCGTTTGCCTTTGATAAAGTAGAAGATACAGATGGTACTTCTTTTTGGCATGAAGATGGAGGTGAACAATTTCAAAAATTCATTAAAAAATACAATCAAACCAAAGATAAATATTCTATGGTATGGGATCAATATTTAGAATACCTTAAAGATAAAGGTGTTATTATTTATGGATACGCATCACGAGACGACGATCCAAATGAGGATATGCGTGGAGAGTATGCCGAATGTAATGTAGATAAAATAGTGGGGGGGACAAAACAAGCTAGACGTAAATACAATCAGTGTTTATCACAAAAAAGAGCTGACCAAGTTATTAAAGATATAGTTGCGTTATTACCTGAATTAGATGGAGTATTTACTGGAAAAGGTATGGGTGAAAGTTGTAAGAGTGGTAATTGTTGGAAGTCTGGTCCAGCCGTTAATACTGATAATACTAGAGAAGATAGAAGAGTTACTGGAACTTTCCCTAAATTTAAGACTACTATAAAAAATTAATTTATTAAGTTTAAAACAGATTTAGTAACACGAGTTTCTTTATCATACATCACACAACAAGAGAATAATCCATATACTTTTATGTTGTAATATTCGTAGGCGATTTCATCATGTATAATACCTCTTTGTGCACATCGGTGCATAATGGAACTTTCATAACGACTTATAATATAAACCCCTAATTCTTCATAAGTATCAAATCTACCACCAATACTACAAGAATTTTCACTATATACCATACAAGATGTATATACATTCCATTTACTTTCAGGGATGATAGTACCTTCATATAATATTTTTCCTAAATCGGATTTTGTTTGTTTGGATTTAAACCATTTTTCTCTGTCTATATGTCCCGCCTGATGTTTTTTATTCTCCATCATCTTACCACAATTGTATTTGGATAGGTTTTTATATAGATAGTCACACCATTGTGGTACTAACAAATCTCGATTATCTTTTAAATATGGGACTCTATCAACAAAAATACTTGCACCATGACCAAATTGGGTTATAGTATCTCTAAACTCAATAAACTTTTGTCCTAATATCTTTGATGCTAAATCCGTATCAAAATTATCATAGTCGATAGGTGTCTGACTATAACCATTTAAGGTTACTAATACTAATAATAATGTGATTAACTTTTTCATATTGTTTGATTTATAATACTAATATACGGCTAATATTCCGATTATCCTAATTAATAATGTTTTTTTTTTAAGATTACTATATATTTATAAATATAATACTTAAAATATGAAAAAACAAAATTTAACAGAAGAAATATATAGAATGAGAAAGTTAATGAACTTCGATTCTAAAGAATTTAATGAAAATACTACTTCTGAAGATATGTTAATTGAAGAAAATTTTATTAATGAACAGAAAAGAACTAAGGGTTGGAAATTTGCATTAAAATTTTGGCCAGGTTCTAAAGGATTTGGATCAGGTGGTTTCTATTTCAAACCTAGATGGTCTAAAAAAATAAATGTTTTTGATTGGCATATACAAACAAAAAAAGGTGGAGAAGTAGAGGTAGAAAAAGAAGAAGATGTTAGCGAATATAAAACACAAATAAAAACTGACCCTATTGATGAGAATGTGACTGGATGGAAAGAATTCTTAAAAAATAATGATGGTAAGATGGTTTCTCTAATGGATTCAGAAAGTCAATCTAATTGGGAGGAATTAAAAGAAGACCCAAAATTTATTGCATATGCAGTATTATCATTAGAGCAATTTCAAAACACATATAAAAAATATAAATGGAAAAATGTTTTAGTAGATAAAGAAGTTACTATTGAAAAGAAAATTGAAATATTAGAAATTGAAGAAGCCGCAAAAGAAGATGATGTTAAAGAAGATAACGCTATTGAGTTAGGTGAAACATTCCCACTTGATGGACCATCAAATAACTTTTTTGACGATAATAAATGGGAAGTGACTGATGATTTTAAAAATAAATTAAAAGAAGAAGTAATAGACCCTATTAAGTCATTAGGTTTAGAAATGAGGGAAATGGAAGGACAACCTAAATTCTTTTTGTTATCATTGAATATTGATACATCTTGTTCTAGGTTTAGAAATACTGGAGATGCAAAAGATATGTCTTTTATGCAACTTTCAGAAGCTAGAAATAACGCAGCTAAAGAATATATTGTTGAGCAACTAAAATTAGTAGGGTGTTTGGTTGACAGTGATAGTATAATTACACAAGACGCAATGGGGGAAAATGGTGATGGTTCGTCAGGACCTAATCCACCTAAAGGTAATTGGGTTCCAACTGATGGTAAACAAAATACATCTCTTAAACCTGGAAGTGAAGAAGCAGAAGAGGGAAGAGATGAACATGGTGACCCCGAATCAGATAAAAGTAAATATCGTCAGTATAAATATTGTACTGCAGAAATATCTGTAGCTGCAAATACAAACCTTTTAGATGAAGACGAAGATGAAGATGGTGGTAACGGTGATCCAGATGTTAACACAATTGAAATAGATGTACCAGTAAAAGATTATCTAGTAAAATTTTGGTCACCATCGAAAGGTTTTAATGTTAAATTAGCCTTTAAATTACCTAGACTATTAAAATGGTCTAAAAAAATAAAAAAAGGGAAGACAATAAAAATACTTAGAACAATTAAATGTCCAAAATGGTAATAATAAAAAAGGGGATTAAATGTCCCCTTTTTTATCTCTATACTGTAGTACAACCATGATACCGTTTTTCCTAAAATCTAAACCAAACCCTATCTCAAAAATATTATACTCTTTTTGTAAATTTTGAGCGTGAGCGGGACAACTAGTTAATTTATCAAAAATAAAATCACAAATCACTTTATTAATATTAACACTATCAGGTATTTTAGTTAATTGTTTGTAAGAAATAAAACATATACCTTCACTTAAATATAAAGTATTTTCATTATTTTTTTTATGTAACTCGTTTTCTTTTAGATTAGAATGTTTTGCAGTAAATATACTTTTAATACTTTTAGAATATTCATTAGAGATAATAGTTAGGATTTTATTTTCTAATGCGTGAGATAAAGAATAGTTGTCTCTATATTCATTTAATGAAGGTAACATCAAATTTCTAACTTGTGACTCCACAATTCTAGACTCCACAGATTCAGAATTTAGTGAAAAAGATTTATGATGTTTAGGTAAAGTCATTACACTTAATTTACCGTTTGTTTCGTAATATTCAAACCTAAACCAATCAGAGTATATTGGCACCGCTTTATGATTATAGTAAACAACATCACTTTGTTTTAATTTTTTTTGTGAATAACTACTTACAGATAATAATACTAATAATAATGTGATTAACTTTTTCATATTGTTTGATTTATAATACTAATATACAACAAATAATCCGATTAAACAAATTTTTTAAGATATTTTTATCACAATCTCCTCTTTTGACTTAGAATAACTAACCTTTATTGTTTGTCCTTCTTCCACCCTACCACTTAGAATTTCTTCAGAAACAGGATCCTCAATATGTTTTTGTATTGCCCTATTTAAAGGTCTTGCACCATATTCTTTATCATACCCTACGTCTGTTAAGTAATCTTTAGTAGTTTTATTAATTTGTAATGTATAACCTATTTCAGAAACTCTTTTAACTAATTTATCTATCTCTAAGTTTACAATTTTACCTATCTCTTCTTCATTTAAAGATTTAAATATAATAACATCGTCTAACCTATTTAAAAATTCTGGTGGGAAGTGTTTTTTAAGTTCGTCAGTTAACATACTTTCTTTTATGTCATCTTCTCTTTCCATTTTAGATTTAGTACCAAAACCTACACCCGTACCAAAATCACTTAATTTTTTAACACCTACATTAGATGTCATAATTATCATACAATTTTTGAAGTTCACTTTCCTACCAGCACTATCAGTTAATTGACCATCATCTAACATTTGTAATAATGTATTGTAAATTTCTTTGTTCGCCTTTTCTATTTCATCAAAAAGTACTATCGAGTATGGTTTTCTTCTAACTTTTTCTGTAAGTTGTCCACCCTCATCGTGTCCAACATAACCAGGGGGAGAACCAATTAATCTAGATATAGAATGTTTTTCTTGAAATTCTGACATATCCATCCTTATTAATGAATCCTCGTCACCAAACATAAACTCCGCCAGTTTCTTAGCGATATGTGTTTTACCGACACCTGTGGGTCCTAAGAACATAAATGATCCAATAGGTTTCTTTGGGTTTCTTATACCTACCCTATTACGTCTAAGGGACTTTGATATTTTTTCTATTGCCATTTTTTGCCCTATAATAGATTTCCCCATATCTTTTTCCATATCTAACATTCTTTTACCTTGATCACCACTGATTCTTTTTAATGGTATGCCTGTCATTGAGGCGACAACCACATTCACATCTTCAGGTGTTACTAAAGTTTTATCTTTACTTAAATTCTCTAACCATTTATCCTTTTCGATTTCTAATTTTTCGTTAGCAATTCTTTCTTCATCTCTAAGTCTAGCTGCCTCTTCGTATTTTTGTCTTTTAACTACATCCCCTTTTTTCTGTTTTATTTTTAGGATGACATCCTCTAACTTACTAATAGTTTTAGGTGGTTTAATATTAATCTGACTTCTAGACCCCACTTCGTCCATAATATCTATGGCTTTATCAGGAAATTCTCTATCAGTAATATATCTATCACCCATTTTAACACATTGTTCTATAGTTTCTTGTGAATACACTACTTTATGATATGATTCATAAGAATCTTTTATATTTGTTAGAATTTTAATAGTATCTTCCACTGAAGGGGGGTCAATGATTACTTGTTGGAATCTTCTTGTTAACGCACCATCTTTTTCAATATGCTCTCTAAACTCATCTAAAGTTGTTGCCCCTATTAGTTGGAGATCACCCCTAGCTAAAGCGGGTTTTAATACATTTGCGGCATCCATAGAACCACTACTATTACCTGCCCCAACAACATTATGTACCTCATCTAAAAATAATATAACGTTATCTACTTCCATTAATTCATCAACGATACCCTTGATCCTTTCTTCAAACTGTCCCCTATATTTGGTACCAGCAATTAAAGAGGTTAAATCCAAGGAAACAATTCTTTTATCTAATAATGTTCTAGGTGCGTCACCTTGTATAATTTTAAGTGCTAAACCTTCCACTATCGTTGTTTTACCAACACCAGGATTACCAATAATAACTGGGTTATTTTTCTTTTTTCTGGCTAGTATTTGTGCAACCCTCTTTATTGACCCATCTCTTCCGATAACAGGATCAATTCTCCCTTCTATTGCTCTTTTAGTAACGTCCACAGAAAAATTATCCAATATGGGGGTTTCATTGTTTTTAGGGGTAATCTTAAATTTTCTTTTTTTATATCTACCATCTTCTCCCTCTGTTTCTGCAGGTTCAATAGAACTAACTATATTACTTTTACATTTTCTATAGGATATTTTCATACTTTTTAAAATATTAGTAATGTTACTATTTATTTTTACTGAAGCAAGTAATATGTGTTGGGTATCTAAGTATTTGTCATTTAAATTGTCACATTCTTTTTCTGCACCTTTTAAAATATTTTCAGTAACATCATCTATAGGGATATTTTTATCATTAATTTTAATATCACCATAACCTTCTTTTTCACTCATAAGTTTTTTTTCTATCTTCTTATGTAATTTATCCACATCAACACCCAACTTTAGTAAAGTTTTAATTGCGTTGTTGTTATAATCATTTATTAAAGATATTATAATGTGTTCAATACTAACTAAGTCGTCCCCATAAAATTTTGCTTGTTTCAGAGACATATTTATGATTCGTTTAACTTTGGGTAATACTTTTTTCATAATAAATTTGTTTTTTTATATAAATATCCTTATCTTTGTTTCAAAGTTAATTATAATTTTATGGAAAGTCAATATAAGTTACATTTAGGTAACACAAAAATCATACTAAAAGATATGATTGCGAAAAACGAAAAAGTAGATATGATATTCACATCCCCCCCCTATTTCTCAATGAGGAAGAATTATAGTGGAAATGATGATGGTGAAATCGGTGCAATTCATGTAGACGACTACGCTGATTGGTTTTTAGAATTTACAGAATTATTTTTAAAGGTTCTTAAACCTAACGGTAGTTTTTTTCTAAATATTAATGATAAAATTGATAAGGGTGTTATACACCCTGTTATTGATGAGTTAAAATATAAAATGAGAAAACAGGGTTGGTATATGGTTGCAAAACCTTACATATGGTTTAAGAAAAACGCTATACCAACAAATTGTAAGTATAGGGCTATTGATAGATACGAATACGTATTCCATTTTTCTAATTCAAATAAACCTAAGTTTAGGGCAGATAACTGTAGAACAGAACATTCTGAGGTTACTAAGAAAAGGTTTGAAAAGCCTGTGACCACTATTAATTCTAGAGATGGTGTATATGATTCACAAATGAGAGAATTAAATTCTAAAGGTTCTTTACCCCATAACGTAGTTATTGCAGCTTCAGAAACAAATCCAGGTATATTACACCCCGCACCATTTAGTGTTGAGTTGGCGGAATGGTTTGTTAAAATAGGTTGTGATGAAAATGATGTGGTATTAGATCCATTCGCAGGGTCGTCAACTACTGGAGTGGCTTCACTAAAGAATAATAGAAAGTTTATTGGTATTGATTTAGTTGAGTTTAACATTGGGTTTGGTAGGAAAAGAATGAACCATTTTTTAGAAACTGGGGAAACTTTCATCCCTAAGAGTTTATTAGATGAAAAAGGTATAGATGTCAATTATTATAAAATTAAAGGAAAACACATCAACAACCCATGACATTTTGTCATATTTTATCTAATGGTATGTTATTTGTCTATATTACCATAAATAATAATATTTAAAATAAAATAAAATGAGTAAAAATTTTTTAAATTTAATGAAGGAGTTCGAAGGGGTATTTAGTGAAGATATTTTCCCTAGTTATAATAATTTAAGATTAAGGTATACTCCCCTTAATAATGTTAGTAATAACTTACCATCCACCAATGTTTTTGAGGACGAGTGGGTTTATAAGTTTGAGATTATCACACCAGGATTAACCAAAGAGGACTTGTCAATTGACATTAAAGGGGAAACCCTAACTTTTAAAGGTGATAGAAAGTTTGAGAAAACCGAAAAAGGTGATTATTTAACTAAAGAGTACCACTATAATAAGTTTGGACGCTCTTTTGAGATACCTTCTAATGTTGTTAGTGAAGAAATTTATGCTAAAACTGAGAATGGTATAACCACTATTTTTCTACCAAAAGAAAAACCTACAAAAACAAAGTCTTATAAAAGAAAAGTTAATATTGACTAAATAAAATAATTAACAAAAAATGAAACTCATGTCTTTAAAAGTCATGAGTTTTTTTTATATTTGTAATATGGAAAATAAAAGTATAATAAAAGTACCAGTTTGCCAAATAAAAAATAATTATAGTTTATATGAATTAAAGTTATTAGATAATGAAATTATTGTAGAAAAAAATGTTAAAAAAAGTAAGTGGGTGATTTTCTATCTAATTTTATTTTTATTTGTGGGGATACCATTAACTATACTAATACCATTTAAAACCTTCAGATTCTTTTTTAAAAAAACAAATCTACCCCATTTTGATCCAACTACATATAATATCCCATCAACAACTCTTAAAAGAATAGTATTTTTTATAATTTCATTATTAATAATAATCATATTCCCATATATCTGTTTCTTTAATTTTAGCTTTTTTAGTGTTGATAATAATATTACTATTTCTTACGATTGGACAGGCTTACATTATAAATTAAAAAATGAGGGGTACAAACCTAAAGAAAATTCATACATTAAAGTATGTAAATATAAAAACCATTATATTTGTAAAGACGGAAACCATAGACACAAGATATTAGAAACTTTTTACCCTAAAGATATGTTAATAGATGTAATATATTTAGGTCAAATTTTTGACAATAATACTGGTACTTACTACTAATTATCTTTTCACATTAAAAATAATTTGACATAATAATATTTTTTAATTATATTTGTAATATGATACCGAGTGCACCGACATTTAGAAAAATAGTTTTACTTCTTAAGGATGAAGAAGGTAAACCTACTGATAGGGTGGAATATGAAGATTCCGCAATGGTTATAACAGGTAATTATGTTTTAATAACCGAAGAAAAAAGAGTTTCAATTAGTGAACCATCTGAAATAAAAGGTGATGTTTACGAACTTAAAAATATACATTCATATAAACTTTTAAAAGATTAATTATGGTTTTAATAAAACACAAAGAAAACGGACACATAGAGTGTCTTTATGACTCCTCAAACATTTTAGGGTCTAAATACATAGTCAACGAAAAAAAATTGGCAATTATTTTTAATTCTGGTAGGCAATATGTTTATGAGGGTGTTACATTCATTGATTACACAAAATTTGAGTCTAGCGAAAGTCAAGGTAAGTTATTACATAGTGTGATAAAAAAATACGCATATTCACAATCTAAAGAAATTGTAGATGTAAAACCTATGATAGAACAGATTAATAGTATTAAAGAAACATTATAATAAAAAGAAACGGGCGTTTCAAATAATAACAAATAATAACAAATAATAAAAAAATAAAAATTATGGAAACAATTTTAATAATAAGGTCAGTTTTGTCTACTTTAGGTGTAGTTGCAATAGTATTATCTATTGTAAGTGTAGTGAAGAAGTTAAAAGGTAAGGTTGATGTTGAAACAATGAATGACATAGAAAGAAGTCTTAGAGAAGACATAGAAAACAATTATAGAATAATAGATAGAAATGTGGAAGATATTCACAATATATATAATAGAAAAATAGAAGTTTTAGAAGGTATAATATCTAAAGTAGATAGAAGAATAGATTCTAGATCCGATAAATTAGTCGATCATATGTGTAGGGAAATGAATGTCCTACACGATAAGATAGATAATGAAAGTAAAAGTGATAAAAAATTACTTAACGATTAAATAAGAATACGCCCGTTTATTTTTTTTAAGATATTTATCCATAAAGAAACATATTTATTATTATGGATATAAAAAAAATTACAGAACAAGAAGTTAGTGACATAATACAAAAAGAAGATATTGATTTATCTTCTTTTGAGGTACGATCAACACTTAACCCAAAAATATTCGATAATGAACAACACATACATGAAGATGTAAGGAGAAGGCTCCTTATGATTGCAGATGATTTTTTTGAGACATTGAATGTTGGTTGGGTAGATATTGATGATATTATATTAACAGGTAGTTTAGCCAATTTTAATTGGTCTAAATTCTCAGATGTAGATTTACATATATTAGTTAATTTTAGTGATGTTGACGAAAACGAAGATTTAGTAAAAGAATACTTCAACTCCAAAAAGAACTTATGGAATGAAAAACACGACATAACAATAAAAGGTTATGATGTGGAGTTATATATGCAAGATACTGAGGAACCTCACGTATCTAGTGGGGTATATTCAATTATGTGGGACGGATGGGTTGTTAAACCAGATATCACTAAAAAAGAAATAGATTCTAAAAAAGTAGAACAAAAAGTTAATAATATAATTGATGTGATATATGACATATATTATATGTATAAACACGAAGAGTACGACAAAACCATAAGAATGGTTAAAAATCTTAAAGAAAAGATTAAGAAGATGAGGCAATCTGGTTTAGATCGTGATGGTGAGTATTCTTTTGAAAATATAGCCTTTAAGGTATTGAGGAGAACTATGTATTTAGATAAACTAAGTGAGATTGAAACCAAAGCTTATGACAAATCACTTACTTTAGATGAATCCAAAATAAGACTTAAAAATATATTATAATTTAATTTGAGTTTTTTTATAAAAAATGCAATATTTATTTAATAAAACATAATTATGGGAACATATTTAACAGGTGAAGTATCAGTAATACACAACGCAACTACTGCGGATTTTGATAATTTCGTATATAGTGCAGTTTATTTTAACAATACTGGACCATTTATAATTAATGGGAATGCGGGTATTATAGGTGTAATAGGAGAAACTTTAGAAGTTGTGGTAGACGGATCTACAACAACATTAGACGGTAATAATTTTTTATTATTAGGTAACCCTAAAACAAAAGGAATTTTTAAAACAGGTTTAATGACTACGACTGGTGGTACAGAACAATATCAATTTGTAAACATTAATACAGGTTTACCAACTAACGGATAAAATTAAAAAATATATAAAAATGAGAAAAAATATTAATCCAAAATCATTGAAAGGTCAAGACAAACTTAATAGAATGTTAGGTCTTATGAATAGAATGAACACTTTAACTGAAAGTAAATCGTTCTCAGAATTAGAATTAATAAAAAAAGGACCTAATGGTATTGTTTATGGTATTATTAGAGAAAATCGAGATTACTTTATTAAAACTACCAATAAAACTTCAGGACAATTTTTATCAGAAGATTTTAATTATGTAGGTGGACTACAAAACAAATATGATGAAAGATATAAGTCATATGCGGAAGCAATCAAACATTTGAATATGAAGTTTGATATGTTGAATGAGTCGTATGGTATTGATTCTAACACAAATATTTTCGAGTCTGATGGTGTTGCCTTTGGTGGTGGTGTTGGATTTGGTTTTGTTATGGAAGAAGACGATGAAGAAGATAAAAACAAAAATAAACAAGAAATTATTTCTGATGGTGAGGATGTGGAAGAACAAAAGAAAGTTCTTAAAGTTGATGCACCTAAAGCAGAGACACCTGTAGAGGACGAAGTGGAAGATGAAGTTGATGTTGATATGGGTGGTGATATCGCAGATGTTGAATTTGATGAAGAAGAAACTGAAGAAGGTGGTGATGAGTTCGGTGACGAAGATATGGAAGGTGAAGAAGGTGACGAAGATGGAGACACTAAAAAGATTCAAAAGTATACAGGTAAAATTGGACAGATGTTAAGAGATATGGATGAATCTGATTTAGATTTAGAAAAATATGTAATCAACTCAATTATATCGGCAATGCATTTAGACGAAATGGATGAAGAAGATAAAGAAGATATCATCGAAAAAATAGAGAGTGGAGATGAAGACGAGGAAGGTGACGATTTCGATATGGAAGGTGGTGATGAAGAAGTGGATATGGATTTAGACGCTGAAGAAGAAACTACTGAAGAGACACCAGAAGAAGGAGAAGAATTATCTGAAGGTGAAGACAAAGAAGATGACGATGATGACGATAAAAAAGTTGTTAATGTTAAAAAAGAACAACTTAAAATGTTAGAAGAGGAAGGAATTTGTACTTGTGGTGGTAAATGTTTAATTTATCCTGAAGCTAAAGGTGTGGATGCAGATGATTTATTGAAACAAGGTGCTAAAAGTGGTAAAGAATGTATTATTCTAACTGACGATAATATGTCAGATTTAAAATCTGAAGGTGAATGTAAGTGTGGTGGAGTAAAACTTAAATGTAAAAAAGATAAAGAAGAAAAAAATGAAAGTAGAGTTTTTTCTAAAAAACAATTAATGGAATCTTTTTTAAGAAGAACTACAAAAAAATCACTTAAAAGAGTTTTAAAAGAAAGAAGAGAACTTTGTGAAGAATGTGGTGGTAGATTGACTGAAGGGATGTGTATGGAATGTGGGACAAACGAACACCATATGGGTAAAAGTTCACCAGGACAATACGATAGAAAAGCGTACATTATGGATGAAGAAGATATAATGAATGAGAAACTTGTCGGTAAACAACACAAATTAGATAGAAATAAAAATGGTAAGGTTGACGCTGAAGACTTCAAAATGTTACGTAAAGGTAGAAAAGATAGAAGACGTAATATAGATGAAGAAGAGATGGGTGTTATGGACGCTATCGCTACAGGGCAAGGTTACTTAGGCGCTACTAATGATTTAGACAGAGACTTTGATGGTATTCCTAATCGTTTAGATATGGATAACAACGATGATGGTGAATTGGATTTCGCAATGGGTCGTAAAGATAGATACAAAAGTATCGGGGATGACAATGAAGATTTCATTGAATTAGATATCGACTTTTTAAGAAATGATAGTCCTGGTACTAAAGAAAAAGAAAGAACTACTACTACACCTACTACTAAACCAGGTAAAGGAGATAAATGGAGAACTATTAAAAGACCTAAAGTTGATCCTAGACCTAAAGCAGGTAAAAGAATGGATAAAAGTGACAAACCTCGTCCATCTTATAGAAGAAGAGGTATGTTTAGATAATGAACTTAGTTTATATAAATAAAATAGGACAAAACTGGAAGGGGAATTACATTTATGAGTTCCTCTTTTCGGATATATTAGAAGACATAGACGGAGAAGGGTGGGACTCTTATCCATCATCGGGTAATCCAGAACCACCAGAAGGAAAATTTATAAAAAAGTCAGGCGTATTAAATACTGATTTAAAATTAGATTTAGTACAAGAATCTGACTCATTTGCAATGTGGGACGCAGTTGACGGAATCGTTGCAATGGCTTGGGAAAATATGGAAGGATATGATGATTATCCAGATAAAAGATTATATTTTTCATTTGGTGAAAAAATTTCTTCAGTAGAAGATAAACTTTATGAAAAAGATATGGTAATAATGTATGAAAAAGAAACAATAAACACATAAGTTATGGGAAAGAAAATTAAAATTTACGAAACAGAAATTAAAAGAGCAACTAGACGTAAGTTGATGGAAAATTATTTGGAGGAAGAAGAAGATAATCAAGAAATGAGTGGATCATTTCATAGAAAAGAT
>Ga0209223_10001635_pt1 | contig 24032 bp, 24 predicted proteins | sample COG_06_FD_184750 | JGI IMG/M metagenome (GOLD analysis project Ga0209223, IMG submission 184750) | Pelagic Microbial community sample from North Sea - COGITO 998_met_06 (SPAdes) (version 2) | ecosystem: Environmental > Aquatic > Marine > Neritic zone/Coastal water | place: Helgoland, sampling...
AAGGTTTTGCGTAATACAAGTAATCCATATTTACTCCTTTTAAGACGCGCTCACAAAATTCACCATAAAAGTATAATGAAGCAGGGAGGGGAATCATTTGGGATGCTCTTATTCATAAAATACAGGAGTAATAAGACAATAAAACAGTAATGCCCTCAAGTTTTAAAGATTCGCTTAAATATTGCAGATATAAACAGTTTTGTAGAGACAGACGACATAATTTTCAAATCTTGCGAAAAAGTAGATTCTTCATCCAGAAACTTCAATATAGTTTTAGCACTCACTTTTTTAAACATGGAAGCAAATACGGTTGAACCTTTTCCATTATTATTGGCCAATACATCTAAAAAGAGCAAGTCATAAAACCAGAATTTTGTTCTTTTTGAAAATTGAGTCAAATCCTTTTCAGTCTTTAAAAATGCAACTAGATCTTTCGTTTTCTTCGAAGTATTATTAAACGTATAACCCGTACTTGCTTTAGTCCAACCGCCGGCAGTGCCAATATTTAAAATACTTTTTGAGTTCAATTCTTCAAATTTAAAAGACGTCATAGGTATAGCACCATTTTCTTTTTCTAAAATCTCAAAATCGGTAATCTTTTTTTGTCTTAAATAATCCTTAATTGCGTCTTCGTAGTCGGAATATTTTAATAAGTCTTGTGAAAATAAAGTGTATTCAAATAGCGCCGTATTTTTATCGATTGGTAATACGTACATAAAACGGGTGTTGCCATTCTGCGGGATATTGAAGTCCATAAAACTAGCAACTGAATCATCGAAGCAATCTATTTTTGTTTTCACAAACCACCCCATGAAATGCTGTTGTAGAACAGGGTATTTTTGTTGCGTTTCGTAAACTGTTTTATTCGGAATGCTATTTAGAACCTTCAATCCAAAATAGGTCGATTTATTTGCAACAACGGTTACTCCTTTATCTACTTCTGAATAGTTTGTGACGCTGTCTTCAATAAAGGTAATATTGGGTCTTAGGTCAATACTTCTCCAAAGTTTATCATAGAATTTTTCGCTTCTAATCATTTTATAACTAAAAGGAGTAATAGTAATTGTTTTCGAAAATGATTCACTACCAAAAAACACTTTAGGCCATGTTTTAGTTAATAAATCGTCCCATTCTCCAGAACCATCTTCCCAGTAGCACCATGTCCTATCGTTCCCTTTGTCTTTTACTTGATCAATAATTAAAATCGATTTTTCATCAAAAAAGCTGTCTTGAGACATTCTAAATGCAAGCATTAAGCCTGAGGCTCCGGCCCCTAATATTATGTAATCATATTGTTCCATCAATAGAATAAAAAACAAACAAAGAAAAATGTTATCGCAGCCAATATGTGAATCGATAATTTCATATTGGTTTTTAAGGATAGTTGATTATATAAATAATGTGCTATACTTCCTATAATAAACCAAGCAATATAATTTTTTAACGGCACAGAATTGTTTTCAAATTGCCAAAAGTCAAATCTTGGAGCGGATACCTCTATAATCATATCCAAAGTCATCATAAGTAAACCTCCTAATAAAGAACGGACAATAATGTTTTTATGAATCACCCTGCTCAAATCAGCAGTAATAAATGTTAGCAATGCCCAATTTACACAAATCATCAATGGTACTCCCCAAATTTTAATACCTAAATTTTCTCCATATGAATAAGTTCCAAAGAGCAACCCATAATTAACTCCTAAATGTTCAGTGAAGAAGCCGATAAAAAAAGGTATAGAAAAAGCGATTAAAAATTTCTTAGATATATGTTCCAAATTCCAAACGATAAGAACTACATAAATCAACAAATTTATAGGTGTTAGGCCTAAAAACCATGAAGAATATGCTGATAATATACCTACGATTCCAGAGAGATTAAACAGCCAAATAATAAAAAGAGATATGAATATTTTATTTTTTGCTATCATGTGTCTTTTAAAATTAATTCAGAAACAATTTTCCCAGAAAGTAAACAAAGAGGAATGCCTCCTCCTGGATGCACACTTCCTCCACAAAAGTATAAATTTGAAATTTGTTGACTAAAATTGGGGTGTCTTAAAAATGCCGCAAACTTATTATTACTTGAAGCTCCATATAACGCTCCTTGGTATGAAATTGTTTTAGCCTCTATTAACCTTGGATCCAGGACTGTTTCAAATTCTATTAAATCTTCCATATTTACGGAAAGAGAAACTGAAAGCTTTCTAAGAACCTCAATCCTCGTTTTTTCTATAATATGATCCCAGTCCTGACCCGTATTACTCGGAACGTTTACCATAACAAACCAATTTTCACAGCCTTCAGGTGCGTCAGCTTTATTTTCTTTTGCAGTAATATTAATATAAACAGTAGGGTCTTCATACACATTGTTTTTTTGAAAAATATGCTCAAATTCTTGTTTGTAATCATCAGAAAAGAAAATGTTGTGCAAATCTAATGTTGGAAATTCTTTTTTTATACCCCAGTAAAAAATTAATGCTGAACTAGACCTAGGCTGTTTTAAAGTTTTTTCAGGTGCCTTTTGATCTTTCAATAAAGTTCTATAGGTTGAAACTACATCACTATTAGAAATGATATAATCAGCTAAGTAATCTTTGTTATTACCAAAAACACCAACTGCTTTTTTATGCTGAACAATTATTTTTTCAACTTTTGAATTAAAATGAAATTCAACACCTAAATCAAGTGCTAATTGATAGATGCTTTTTGTAATAGAGTGCATGCCCCCTTCTGGAAAAAAAGTGCCGTAATATTGTTCTAAGTGAGGGATCATAGACATAATACCAGGGGTTTGATATGGAGATGAGCCATTATATGTTGCAAATCTATCAAATAGCTGAACCAGTTTAGGATCATTAAAAGCCTTAGCATTATAAGCGTGTAAACTTGTGTTAATGTCTAAACTTCTTACTTTAAAAATAGCTTTTAATGTGTCTTTTGTAAGATAAGTAGATAATTTATGTAATGAATTCTCTAGAAATAATGAAGAGGTTAAGTCGTACTTCTTTTTGCTTTTTTTAAAGTAATTTAAAATATCCTCTTCAGCTACATCAAAAGTGCTAGCTGCATTTGATGCAAATTCCTTTTCTTTAGAGGCTGCCTGAAAAGTTGTGCCGTCTTTGTAAAAATAATGACAAACAGTATCTTTTCGTTTATAGGAAAAATAGTCTTCAGACTTTTTATTTGACACAGTAAATAATTCATCAACAAAGTGCGGCATTGTAAACAAAGAAGGCCCCATGTCAAAGCGGTAACCCTGTTCTGAAAACGCTGTTAATTTTCCTCCTGGATAGTCATTCATTTCAAAAACAGACACTTGAAATCCTGAATTTTGAAGCCGAATAGCCGAAGATAGTCCTGCAATACCAGCACCTATAACTATTGCCTTCTTTTTGTAATTCTTCTTTTCAGTTGATTCAATTACCATATACTTATATGAGAAAATTTGTTTGTGTAAATTTGATGAAAAGATTTCTAATATGCGTATTGAATAAAACATTTTCCGCATTATGTTAATCCTTTAATAGTAATGATAGTTGTTTGCCATTTCTCGAGCCCCTAATTTACACCCATCATTTTCTGCTCTTTTAGATAAAGCCTTCTTCATAATGAGGACCTACTTTTAAGAGATTCCAAAGATTAGCTATCTTAGTTCCATGAATAAACTCAATAATTGTCCTATTTGTAACTCTGATTCTATTGGCTCTTTTATAAAAACAAAGGCTCAGATGCATTCTAATAATGAGCTGTTCAATTTTGACCAATGCATAGAATGCCAGTTGGTTTTCTTAAATCCTAGGGTTCCGTTAGACGAGCTAAAAAACTACTACACTTCTCATTACTTGCCATACAGAGGAGCGAAAGCTTGGGGGAAGTTTGAGAAACTGGTAGAGAATAGCCAACATAAATTAGATTTAAAGCGGGTTAAGCGAGCAAAGGACACTCATAATATATCGGCAGATTCATTGATTTTGGACATCGGCTGTGGCAAGCCAAGTTTCTTAAAAGCTTGTCGGAAAGAGTTAAAGTGCCAAACTTTGGGCATTGACTTTAGTGATGAGGGATGGAAAGATGATTATACACAGTTTGATGGTCTGGACTTGCGCGTAGCAGAAATAAAAGACCTTTCTGCTATTCAGCCTGACGTAATTACCATGTGGCATTATTTAGAGCATGACTACTATCCATTTGAAAATCTCAGCTATTTAAAATCCATTGCGAAACCATCTACTAAACTGATAATTGAAATTCCAAATTTTGATTCCTCGAGCAGGAAAAAATACGGTAAAAATTGGGCTGGTTGGCATACTCCTCGACACCTTTCTTTATTTTCTCCAGAAAATGTAACATTGTTACTTCAAAAAAGTGGATGGAAAGTTTCTGAGCTGGATACTTATGGCACCATGGATCCTTATTTGCTTTACTGGATGAGTAGAATGGAAAAAAAAGGGATCAAGTGGGACAAAAACATGGAAGATGAATTTTGGAAATTTGTATTTGGAATGATACTCTTCGCCCCTAAAAAGTGGATGCAGAAAAAATCTTCTCTTGGAATAATGACAGTCATTGCAACTCCTAAATAGCTTCTGTTAATTCAGATTTCTGGTTATTAAAAGACCAGCAAATCTTTACCTAACCAAGTTCCAACTGACTTATAGGGTTGAAAGCGTGCAAAAAGTTCTTCTCTATACCAGTCGTTCTTTCGTGTCCTTCTAATTGCTTCTTGATGTTGTTTGCTATTGTAAGCAAACTGTTTTACTGCTTCAAAATTTTTCCATAAGCTAAATGTGGCCATTTGAACTATTGGAATTTCACCTACTCCTTTCGTGTAAATTAAGCCTTCATTACCATCCAAAGCTTCTTGCGAAGTAGGCACATATTTCCAAAACCGGATAAGCCAATTCCACTTAATCGTGGCTCTAGTGATGACAGCGATCGGCAGGTCAGGATTCAAGTCTGCTCCCTTCTCAAAAGGGGTTTTACCAACCCAGGTGCCTCCTGCCGAAATATTTTTCATGTAAAGTGTAAACAACTCATCCGTGCGGCAGGTGTATTGCTTAATCAAATCAGAAGCGTTAAAAAAAGCATGGGCAGCTTCTTCAGATTCCCATACTTGAAGAAGGCAGTAAACAGACCAATCTGGAAAAGGATTAAACCCTTTCCCTCTTCCACTTCCCAAAAGCCGATAAAAGGTTAACCCGTTCGTATTTGCTAAACCTTTGTGGGCAAACTGCATCATTTTCAACCCCCAAAACTTATTACGTAGTGAAGTATATTTACAAAACGAAAGTGTAGTAATTTGCGTCATTCTTGAACTTACTAGGTTTACATCCCTAAATACTTCTTAACGTTCGGGTCTGTTTCTATAGCTTTCAATTCACTTAATAAGTTAGCCACCTTAGTGTCTTGAATTTTGCAGATATTCATTTGTTTCTCTCGTTCAGCAACTTGTTCTGATTTACCATCCGCTCGCGCACTTTCTATTTCAGCAGATATTTCCAATGCTCTTTTTGAATAAAAATTTTGAACACTTGCTAGCAGGTTATACCCTGATAACTTAACAAACCAAATGGATTCAGTTTCAACAATGTTTTGATAAACAACAATTGCTTTATCAATTTCCTCATTTGGCATTCTTAGCACATATTCATTGTATTTTTGTAAGAATCCTAATTTATTCATTCCATTCAGTTCAGGCACCGTTCTTAAGAAAAACGCATGCTCTTTCAAGTCTCCATTATTCGCATATATTGCAGCAATTGCATTGTTAACAGAAGCGCTTTCTGCGCCTTCCATTGCCCTTGCCATCATTAACCCTTTTTCCGGATCGATGGATGTGACACCCGCTAAAGCAGTCCCCATTACGCGATACGAAGAGTCTTTTAATGCCACCTCATAAGCGCTAATTAAGGCCTTGTCGTCAGAGAAATATTTCATCAACGTTTTAATCGCTTTTGCCCTCACTTTGGGATTGTTGTCGTCGGTTACAAGTGTCTTAAGCTTATTTTTCACGACTTCTGGCTTTGCTTGAACAGCTTTTTTTATTTTTCCCATTGCCATTGTTTTAACATTCCAAAATGGCTGGTTTAATGCATTAATAATCGCCTCAACAGCATTTGGATCACTACTCTTTCCACATTTATCTATTGCTTCTTTTTTATCCAACCAAAGGCCAGCATGGTTCAATTGATAAACCGATTGTTCTAGTGGTTTCTTATCTGTTTTTTTCGCTAATAAAACTTTTTTTGCATCAATGTTTACCAAATTAGGTTGAGAAGAAGCATTAAACTCAAAGGTGTTTTCTACGTTTTCAACCCACACCAATTCTCTGCGCGGTTTCCCCCCAACATATATATCAATGTAAATAGGCAATTTATAAACAGGCCATTTTTCGGTGTCTTGTTTTTGCATGATTGAAACGGTCAATTTTTTTGTAGAATCATTGTATTCTTGCTCATACTTTAAAACGGGGTGTCCGCTTGATAAAAACCACTGATTAAAAAACCAATTTAAATCTTCTCCTGTAGTTTCTTCAAACGCCAACCTTAAATCATGTATTTCAGCACTTTTATGTGCATTTTCCGTCAAGTACAATTTAAGTGATGCAAAAAAAGCGTCATCCCCTACATAAGACCTTAACATATTTAATATTCTGCCTCCCTTATTGTATGAATGCCCATCAAACATGTCTTCTTTACTTTGATAGTCAAATCGTATCATATCCACATGCCCCCCCTGTTGGGCAGACATAAAGTAACCTTCCATTTCCCTATATGCATTCATGTCAGCTTCCATCCTTCCATGCTCAAAGTCATCCCATAAAAATTGGCTGTAATTAGCAAAAGACTCGTTTAACGGAAGGTTAGCCCAACTTTCACAAGTCACGAGATCTCCAAACCAATGGTGAAATAACTCATGTGCAATTATGGACTCATTTCCTCCATCAATAATCTCTCTTTTTGTTTGGTATAAAAACTCACCATGGATTGTAGCAGAGGTGTTCTCCATTGCTCCAGAAACGTAATCTCTTACCACTACTTGGCTGTATTTTGACCATGGGTATTCAACACCTAATAATTCAGAAAAGTGTTCAATCATTTTAGGTGTTTTTCCAAATATTGCTCTTGCATGTGGCTCAAACTTCTTCTCTACATAGTAGCTTACTTCCATTTCAGAGCTATCTTTCTTTCTCCAGGTGTCTTTAACTATCGCAAATTCACCTACGGCCATCATAAATAGATACGGTGAGTGAGGCTGATCCATCTTCCAATAGTCTGTTCTTGTTCCATTTTCATTTGGCGTAGACCCTACTAATAGCCCATTTGAAAGAGTCGTGTATTTATCTTTTACCGTAATGTAAATTTCTTCTGTAGTTTTTTCGTTTGGAGAATCAATTGTCGGAAACCAAGCTGAACTTGCTTCGGTTTCCCCTTGCGTCCAAATTTCCATATGTTTGTTTTTGTCTGCTCCATCGTGGTTTATAAAATAAAGACCCTTCGCGTCAGAAATAGCGCTACTTCCTTCTTGCTTGACTTCTTCTGGGTTAGCCGTATATTCAATGTAGATGTTATACTGTTCTGTGCGGGTGTATTCTTTGGGTAATTTAATTCTTAAAAACTGCCCATCATAGGTGTATTTTAGCTCCATTGATTTTTCATCATTTTGCCTAACGGAATGTATGTCCATTGCTTTTGCATCAAGGGTTAATGAATCCGTAGCATAAAAGTAAGGTTTAAGAGTTAGGAAAGCTTCTCCGTTTAATTGTTGGTTTTCCCAATCAAAATTGACCTTTAGTTTTGTATGAAGTAGATCATTAAAGCGCTTTTCCGAAGGATTGTAATGCTTTCTCATTGCCGGCTCTTCTTCTTCCTCCTCAATTATATTTTCAACACTTGAAGTTTCTTGTATTTGTTTTTTAGGCGTACAACTAAATGTAAGCAAACCACTAAATATCAGAACTATTCCGTTTTTTATATTCATTTTCTTTGAATTATTGTATGAATTGCAAATATGAACATTAATCAGCAATCTGTGAATGAAATATGTATGTCTGGTATAATTGTTTGTTTAGCGAGAGATTTTCTATACTTTTGGTACATTAAACATTCTTTTAATGAAAGTAAGCGCGAAAATTAATAACAATACCTCCGTGGAATTTTTTCCCGACGCAAAAAATCCTTTGCAAGGAAAATTAAGCAAGGGTAAGTTTGAAATTGAAATTGTAAATAAAAATGACAATGAACTTTTGATTTCAAGCGGAGGAAAAAAACACATTGCTCGTTTACTTGCTATTGATTCTGAAAGTAAAACAGTCACATTAAAAATTGATGGTGATCGATTTGAAGTAAAGCTTACCGATGAATATGATGTCCTACTTCAATCTTTAGGAATGGATGCCGCATCAATTAAAAAAGTAAACGAGTTAAAAGCTCCTATGCCTGGTGTGGTTGTAGATATCATGGTTGGCATTGGCGATACTGTTGTAAAAGACGACCCTCTTGTAGTATTAGAGGCAATGAAAATGGAAAACATGCTTAAATCTCCATCTGATGGTATTATAAGCTCAATAAACATAAAAAAGGGAGATACGGTAGAGAAAAACCGTGTTCTTGTAAATTTTGAATAATTAAACCAAATCATTAAATGAAAAAACTTTTTATTGCCGCTGGAATTATCTCATCAACAGCACTGTTTGTTAGTTGTGGAGAAACTGAAAAAACAGAAGAAAAAAAGGAAGCCCCTTTAGATACAGCTATAGAGACGAAGCCTTGTTTGCTAGCCTTAGACAACGAAAACGTTGTGGTAAACTGGACTGCTTTTAAGTTGAGTGACAGGGTAGGTGTTGGAGGAACATTTGATACCGTTATTGTAAGTGGAGTGACTGAAAACGAAACAATGGTTGGAGCTGCAGCAACTGCTCAGTTTGATATTATTACGGGTTCTGTAAATTCTAACAATACAGAAAGAGATTATAAAATATCAGATAGTTTCTTTGGTACAATGGTAAATACTGCAACAATTTCTGGAAAGGTTCTTTCTTTAAATGATGATGGATCTGGAGCTATTTCATTGACAATGAATGGTGTTGAAAAAGAAATTGCCTTGGACTGGAAAGCAACATCTGAAAACCGTTTAAAACTGTCTGCTGCTATCAACGTTAATGATTGGAGTGCTAAGCCATCTCTTGATTCATTAAATGGAGTGTGCACTGCAGTTCATACAGGAAAAGACGGGGTTAGTGTTTTATGGCCAGATGTAGAAATCGAAGTATTTGCCGATTTTACAACAGATTGCGAATAAAAGTATTCGTGAAAAACTATAAAGCCGATAGCTACTTTCTTGTATAGTTGTTTTTCTTTTTAGTAGTTTGGTCGGGGTTCAATGGGATTAATTTATTTTTGCAATCGAAATGAATGAAACGGGAATTCCCATAGATAAAATTTCCTCTGTAGAATGGATGCTTATCCCACTTATTATAGTTCTTGTTTCATATGCAATAATAAGACATATGAAAGCTGGAGTTATTGGAGACGCGTTTCATCAATATTTTTCTTTTACGCTTTCCAATCAAGACTATAAAGCAGCTCATGGCTTATCCTCTCGGCTTTCAGTTGCTCTGGTATTCAATTCAATTATTGTAATTTCTATTCTTTTATACAAGATATTAGCTAGAATAATTACTCCAGTAAATCCTTATTGGTTTTATGGATTGGTTGTCTGCGGGTTATTAATATTGTTAGGGGTAAAAATTGCAATAATCAGTTTAGTTAAAGACCTTTCGGAGTCTCGTGATGTGCTGGAAAAAGCAAAAAGTTATAATTATAGATATTATCAAATAATAGGGGTTTTGTTACTTCCTGGGATAGTTGCAATTTTGTTTTTTCCGCACAGTACTAATTTAAATATATATCTATTGGGTGAAAAAAGTCAAAATCTCGGAGAGGTGTATTGTGCGTTTTTATTAGCCGGATCCTATGTTATTAGGCTATCTCAAAGTATTATACAAAGCTTAGGTGTTAAAGTTTCGTGGTATTATATTATTTTATACCTTTGCACCCTCGAAATTTTGCCTCTAGTCGTAACATATGGGCTATTGGTTGGCAAATTTTGAATGTTTAACTAAAAACGAATTAATTGTGGGAGTTAAAACCATTCTAGTGTCTCAACCGGAGCCTAAAAGCGGAAAGAATCCATTTTCTGATTTAGCAGGTAAATATAGCGTACAAGTTGACTATCGCTCTTTTATTCATGTAGAAGGTGTTGACGCGCAGGAGTTTAGAAAAGAGCGTATTTTATTGTCTGATTTTACGGGAGTAATTTTGACATCTCGTATGGCGGTAGACCATTACTTTAGAATGGCTAAGGAAATGCGATTTACAGTGCCTGATGATATGAAGTACTTTTGCATTTCTGAGGCAGTTGCGTATTACTTGCAGAATTATGTTGTTTATCGTAAAAGAAAAATTTTTTTTGGAAAACAGACCACCGCAGATCTAGGGGATGTACTAAAGAAGCATAAAAAGGAAAACTTTTTAGTGCCATGTTCTGATATACAGCGAAAAGTAATTCCAGAACAATTAGAAAAATTTGGAATTGCGTTTAAGAACGCTACCCTTTATAAAACGGTTTGTAGTGATCTATCTGATTTATGTGCTGTTAAATACGACATGCTGGTTTTTTATAGTCCCTCAGGAATTCAATCTTTGATTAAGAATTTTCCAGAATTTATCCAAAACGGAACTAAAATAGCGGTGTTTGGACCAACTACAGCCAAAGCAGTAGAAGAGGCAGGGTTTAGAATTGATGTGCAAGCACCAAGCTCAAATGCCCCTTCAATGACAATGGCAATTGAACAATATTTAAAAGGGAAAAAATAATTTTATTACGTGTCGTGCTTATATTTACAAGGTCGACTTTAGTCGACCTTGTTTTGTTTTAATCAAATGCTTCCATGAAAAATACCTTATCTAAATCGGATAGATTAACCAGTGGTGTCTCTATATCCCACATTTATAACAAAGGGAAACATTTGAATGATTACCCTTTTAAAATCGTATGGGTAAAAGAAACCGGTGAAGCAGGGTTGAAAGTGGTGTTTTCTGTTCCAAAAAGAAAATTTAAAAGAGCGGTTGACAGAAATCAGATAAAAAGGAAATTAAGAGAAGCATATCGTAAACGTAAAAACGATTGCCAGAAGGCTGCAGAAAGTCAAAATATACGTGTTTCTCTATTTTTGATATACCTGGGAAAAGATATTCCTCAGTCAGAAATAGTGGATAATAAAATAATCTTACTTTTAAATCGTTTAACGAAAGAGATTACAGATAAATAGAACCTATGTTCAAAACCAAAAAGTCAATTTATATTTTTCTAATAGCAGGAATTTTCATCAGCGCAACTACTGTTACGTCTACATTAATTTCCAATAATAATGATGATAATTATTTCGAAATAACTAAGAATATTCGAATAATGGCATCTGTTTACGATAACATTAATACGTTTTATGTTGATGAGCCAGAGCCAGGAAATTTAATGAAAAAAGGGATTGATGCAATGCTGAGGTCCCTAGACCCTTATACTGTTTATATTCCAGAAAGTGACATAGAAGATTATCGGTTTATGACTACTGGGCAATATGGTGGAATCGGCGCAATGATAAAAACGCAAGACTCTCATGTTGTGATTTCGGAGCCCTATGAAGATTCTCCAACTGATAAAGCAGGAATTATAGCGGGCGATATTATAATGGAGATTGATGGTAAATCAGTAGCTGGAAAAACCACGAAAGAAATGAGTGCTATTTTAAAAGGTGGAGCAGGAACTATTCTAAAGGTTAAATATGAAAGGGATGGTGTTGCTAGCGAAACAATGATTACTAGAGAAGTAATTAAAATCCCTTCGGTTCCTTATTATGGGATGGTTGATAACGAAATTGGCTATGTAAAGCTAAATTCGTTTACGAGTACAGCAAGTAGAGATGTTTTGAAGGCGCTGAAATATTTAAAAGATAGTAGTGGTATGAAAAAATTGGTTTTCGACCTTAGAGGGAATGGGGGAGGACTCTTACATGAGTCTGTAAACATTGTGAATTTTTTTATTAGCAAAGGAGAGACAGTGGTTTCCACTAAAGGAAGGTTAACAGATTTGAATAAAGAGTATAAAACACTAAACACTCCGTTTGATCAAGAAATCCCTGTAGTGGTTTTGGTTGATGGTTATTCTGCCTCTGCTAGCGAAATTGTTTCCGGAAGTTTGCAGGATTTGGATCGTGCGGTAATAATTGGAATGACAACTTATGGCAAAGGGTTAGTGCAGCAAACCAAAGACTTAAATTTTGGGAGTAAAGTAAAGCTGACAATTGCTAAATACTACACGCCAAGTGGTAGGTGCATTCAAAAGTTGGATTACGCAAACAGAGACGACAAAGGTTCTGTCTCTGAAGTAGCAGATAGCTTGATTAAAACCTTCACAACAAAAAATGGCAGACAAGTACAAGATGGTCGAGGAGTTGAGCCTGAAATTAAAATAGATCCTGGGGTTTATAGTAAGCTGACAGCTGTTCTTGTTTTGAAGAATTATATATTCAATTATGCAACAGATTATAAAAGAATCCACTCAGAAATTCCTCCAGCAAGTACGTTTTCACTTTCAAAAACCGATTACAAGGACTTTATTGCTTATTTAGGAGATAAAGACATTGAGTACACAACGGATTCTGAGGAAATGCTTCAGGAACTGAGGGAGGTTGCTAAGGAAGAAAAGTACTATGGAGATTGTGAAATTGAATTTAATGCTCTTTTTGCAAAATTAAAACCAAGCCTTAAGGAAGACATGGTTCGGTATAAAGATGAAATTATAGAGCTTCTTGAAAATGAAATTGTTTCACGGTATTATTACCAAAATGGACGAGTAGAAGCATCTCTCAAAAATGATCCATATATGAAAGAAGCGAAAGATGTTTTACAGAACCAAGTGCGTTACAGTGTTATTTTATCGGGAGAATCTAAATAAAAGTGTTTAGTAAATACATCCCTTATACCAAGATCTACATATTTGCCTTGCTGCTATTGGTAATTGGCCTTTCTACGGGAAAATTTTTGATGAGCGTTTCTTCACTAACTCTGGCTGGAGCTTGGGTTCTGGAGGGTAATTATTTAGCTAAATGGCAAAGAATAAAGGAACTAAGTTACGCTCCGTTAATTTTGGTAGTAGGCTTTCTTGTGCATGTAATTTGGCTTTTTAACACTAGAGATTACGACTATGCCTTTCATGATATAGTAAGAAAACTCCCCCTCTTAAGTTTTCCAATTGTAATTGGATCTATTCCGGCATTTTCAAAGCGAATGTACGAGTTAATTGTTGCTGTATTTGTAGCCGGATTGCTAGTAAGCACCTTGCTAAGTTTTGGCGCATACTTGGAGTTTTTTTCGATAAAGGAAGATATAACAGATGTCCGTAACATTTCTTTTTTTATATCTCATATTCGTTTAAGTTTATTAATTTGTTTGGCAATAGTTTTATTATTTTACTATTTCTTTAAAAAAGGAAAGGTGTTCCAAATGGTAACAGTTTCTGTGAGTTTTTGGTTCTGTTATTTTCTTTACATTCTTTCGGGTACGGGCTTAATTGTCCTAATTTTAATATTTACCTATTCAGTGATATGCATAGTAATAGCGCAGTCTTCTATAAGGGTTAAACTACTATCTGGATCAGCAGGATTTGGATTTCTTGTTTTTGTGATATTATACGTAATGAATTCTTATAATGATTATTCTCAAATCAAGGATAATGTTGTTTTTCAATCTTTAGAAACCCATACACCGGCAGGAGAAAGATATATGCACGATACAACCAGTTTAGTAACTGAGAATGGGTATTATTTGTGGCTGTATGTTTGCCCAACTGAAGTGGAAAAAACATGGAATTCGAAAAGCGATTATCACTTTGATTCGATTGATAAAAAAGCCCAACCAATCTCCGGAACCATATATCGATATATTACCTCTAAAGGGCTTAGGAAGGATAAGCAAGGTGTTTTGGAACTTACTAGCGAAGAAGTCTCCGAAATTGAATCGGGCTTGACTAGCTGTATTAAACTATCAAGCATCAAACAAAGACTATATCAAATATTTTTTGAATTCAAAAATAAGGAGAGCGGATTTAGTTCAAATGGACATTCTGTTACGCAGAGACTCAATTTTTCAAGCGCAGGAATACTAATTGTAAAAGATAACTTTTGGCTAGGAGTTGGAACGGGAGATGTTCCAGATGCCTTTGAAGATAAGTATATAGAGCTAAACTCAAGGCTTGCTCCTGAAAATAGAAAAAGAGGACATAACCAGTTCTTAACACTTTTTATAGCATTTGGATTTGTTGGCTTGTTGATTTGGATTATTTCATTTACATATCCTATCTTCAAGGTATTCAAGGATAGATATATTTATGGTGCTTTTTTAATTATTAGCTTACTAAGCTTTTTAGGCGATGATACCTTAGAAACACAGGCAGGTGTAACTTTCTTTGCCTTTTTCAATAGCTTTTTCTTATTTCATTCCTTGCATAAAGCGGGAAGATAATTACTACGTAAATACATTACGTAGTAATCGCTAATATTTGTATTGTAATAATTAACAATACGGAATATGAAAACAATATCATCATTAACAAAAGGGAGTAAAATGGAAATTCAATTCATCGTATATGAACGAAACGATGATGGTTTATTACTTGCTTGCAAAGTTTTTAAAGGGGGTAAAAGTTATTTTACAAACATCAGCATCAATTTTAATGAACTCAATAATTTGATTGGTAAAATACCAATAATCAATGGAATTGATGTTTCCGAGCTAATTACAAATGAATTGTTATCTAATGATGATGAAATAAGTGAAATTAATTTGAAGAATAAGCTGGGTCAAACGATTATTCTAAATGAACAATTATTAGCTGCATAACCAATAATATCCAAAATAATTATGATACAAATAAATAATATTTCTTCTTTGAAAGTAGCAGAAGCACTGCCAAACCTTGGATTGCTTACAAACGTGGCAGAATTATCCTATTACGATATGATTTATATTTATCACAGGATTAAACATAATAGTAGAATTGAATTGAGAAGAGAGCATAGCCACATCTTTGACAAAAATGCTGTGGAAGTATATTTTGAAGGTTTCAAGTTAGGGTATATATCTTTAAAAGTCAATTCGATCGTTTCGAAACAGATGGATAGAGGAAACATTATTATAGCTAGAGTAAAAAGTATGAAAAAGTATCACAACAATCCATTAAGGAATTTGGATATTGAAGTAATGGTTATGTGACTACCTATAAATCCAAAGTGATGGGTCCACGGTATCCATATTTCCAGTTGAGATTTTCCATATTTCCAAATGAGCTTCTGAAACATTACCATTTTCAGAGGGCAGTAGTGTCCCGAGCACTTCTTTGGTGCTTAATTCGTCCCCTTTCTCGACAATTACATCTTTTAGGTTGGCATATACAGTTCGATAGTTTCCGTGACTAACCATTACAACTTTTCCGGCCCCCGGGATTATAAATATACTTGTTACTTTTCCGCCAAAAATTGTCCTTACATCTGCTCCCTTTATTGTTGTAATATCAATTCCTTTATTTTCAATTGTTGCTGTTTTAACTACCTGGTGTTGATGCTTACCATACTTTCCAGTTATTTCTCCTTTAGCAACTGGCCAAGGCAATCTACCTTTATTAGTTGCAAAGGACTTGGCTAAGGCGGCAGTTTCTGGAGTAATTTTAAAATCGGATTTTTTCTCTAAAAGTGCTGCTTTCTCCAATTCTTTTTCTATTGCTTTGCGGATAGCAGAAGCCAAATTTTTTCTCTCTTGATTTTGTTTATTTAACTTGTTTTTAAGCTGCTGTTCGTTTTGTTTTAAACGAGACAGCAATATCTGTTGAGTTTGTTTATCTTCTAAAAAACGTATCTTTTCTGTTTTTTGGATAGTTTTTAAACCCTTCTTTTCTCGCTTTTTTATCTCTAGTTCCGTTATTTTTTCGTTTAAAAGATTTTTCGTTTCTTTTATTCTTTCCACTTGTTTTTTCCTATAGTCTTTATACTGTTTAATATACTGCATCCTATGGTAGGCTTTAGTATAAGATTCGGCAGAAAATATATAGATTAATTGATATTCTGTATTCCGATTTTTATATGCGTATTGAAGCATTTTGGCATACTCATCCTTTAACTCCTTTAAATTATTTTCGAGAGATAATATTTGTTTTTTGCGGCTGTTTAAATGCTCATCTAATTTCCGCATTTGATAATTCAAATTTGCTTCCAATTCTTCTCGGTAAGCAATTTGATGGTTAATTATTCCTAATTCCGCTATAGTCATCTGTTGAGAGTTTCTAGCGGTTTTGATTAGAGACTTAGTATTAGAAATCTTGTTTTTTAGCTCTCTTTCTTTTTGTTTCAATTTATCTTTATTTTGACCGAAAGAAGTCAAAAAGCCAATCAGAAAAATCATCAATGCTATGCCTTTACTTATTCTCATTTAGTTCAAAGGGAGAATAGTTATCGTTAATTTTAAATGACATTTTTTGCGGTTCGTTTATCTTAACCTTATTACTGTAGTTAATCTCTAACGATAAAGTATCGTAAGGAGTGGTAAAATAAATTGAAGATTTTTCAGGAAAACTCTGTCCGTCGACATCAATCCAATCAGAATAATTGACCTCTAGTTCACTACTATCAGACAAAAAATTTATTTCCACTTTTGCGCATTTAAAATTTGATGGCTCTATCCAACACCGATAAAACAATGAATGCTTTCGATTACCTTTTCCTTTTTTTAGCAATTTTTCTATTTTTTTCGATTTATCCGAAGATAACAGATACATGCCATTTTCTATTTTTGACTTGTACTTGCCTTCATAATCGAACATAATTGCAGTTCCTGAGAGGACGTCTTGTAAAAGAAGATAATTGAAATCTAGGTTGAATAAATCGTTTATTTCGTCATACCCCCCTAAATAGTATTGTTTCCCATCAATTTTTTTTAGAAACTTTAATGAATCTGCGGAAATTAAGGCGTTTAGCAATGGTATCGTACTTTTTGAAATACTCGTCCAAATTGCGCTGTCTTTACGAATTCTAAAATTCACTTTAAGGGTGTTTTTGTCACCTTGAAAATTAACAACGGCATTTCCTTTTGTTCTTAACCAAGTGTAATCAAATTCTGTTTTTGAGAGAGAGTCTGTTAGATATTTTGGCGAATGATTTTTGAGTTTTTCACCATCTATCGTTTTTTTTCTACCGCTGCACGAATAAAGAGATGCAATTGCGCAAAGTAATATTGTATATTTTCTAAAATTTGTCACGTCTAATCTGCCACTGGTTCTATGTATTCTTTCTTAAGTATTTTCTCCCCAACAAGTTGTGATGCTCCTCCAGCATCTTTTGCTTTTTCCCAAGAACTAATTGCCTCTTCTATTTTATTAAGTTTAAAAAGGACATCACCAAAATGCTCTAAAATTGTTCCATTCTCAGTTGCACTCAGGGCTATAGCCTTTTCAAGGAGTGTTTCTGCTTCTTGATAGTTGCCTTTTAAAAACAGTACCCAAGCATATGTGTCTATGAAGTTTGGACTATCAGGAACCTGGTTATTCGCTTCTTTTGCCATAGTTTCGGCTAGCGCTAATTTTTCATTTCTCAGCGAAAGGTAGTAACTGTAATTATTTAATACATATGGATTATATCGATTAAGCTCCAATGACCTTTCATAACTTTCATCTGATTTTATATGCTCATTTTTTGCATGGTAAGCATCACCTAAATACTGAAAAAATTCAGCCTGAAGCTGTGCATTATCAAAGACCATTTCTTTTCCTGCTAGTAATGATGTAATAGCTTTATCATAGTTTTTGAGTTTAATATTAGCAATCCCGTTGAAAAAGTAAAAAGTTGGATGTGTAGGGAAAACTTCAAGTGCGGACTGAGTATCCTTTTCCAATAATTCAAACTCTTTCAAGTCCGATTCTAAAAAGACAATTTCACTCCAAATAGGGAATTTTCCGCTGTCCAGACTGGCTGCTTTCTTAAACATCTGAAGTGCTTCTTTTAGTTTTCCGTCGCGAGATAAAAAATCCCCATACATAGAGAAACTTTTTGCTTCGTTTGAGTGAACATCGACAAGTATGTTAGCTAATACATATGCTTGAGTTTTAACTTTTTCATTTCTTTCGGAATTCGTAAAAAACTGCAACATGATTTGCATTTTAGTATCGATGTGAACTGTCGAATTTTCAAATGCTAATGTCAATTCGGACAATGCTTTATCCTGATTTCCATGATAGCGATAGTATTCGTACAAAGACAAATGAACCGTACCATTTGAAGGATCAATCTTCAAGACTTTATTATAAATCTCCAGAGCCTTTGACTCATCACCTTCGTTTTCGTACAAATCTGCTAGTAATCTATAATAATCAATATTCGCAGGGTTTTGGTCTATCAATTTTTGTATTTCAGCAATTGCTTTATCAGATTCGCCTAGTCTTAAATACAATTTATGTTTGTGAATAATTAAGTCAGCTGATGGACCTAATATCTTTTCAATCGCATCATAAACTTCTAGCGCTTCGTTTATCTTGCCCTGGTATAAATAAGCTTCCGCTAGCGTAAAATGATATTCACTTCTTTCGGGAAATAGCGTGATTAATTCTTTATATAAACCTTCAGCTTTTTCGTAAAGTTTTGACTCTTGATAGATAACCGCCAGGTTCGTTTTGTACCAGCCGTTGCTTGAATTATAAATTACTGCTTTTTCCGCATATTCGATTGCTTTTTCTTCAGCATGTTTAAATAAGTATATCCCAGATAGCTCAAAGCAGGTTACTGCGCTTTTTGAATTTATTTGGAGGCATTCTAAGTAAATTTTTTCAGCCTCTTCATAATTCCCCAGTACCTTTTCAGTAGTTGCTTTTATTAATAGATGTTTTAAAGCAATTTCTTTCTTTTCTGACAAGAAGCCTTTCTCTCCTTTTTCTGCAGAAGTGCTTTTTTTAGCATGGCAACCGGAGAGTCCAATTAGAAAAAACAATATGAAGAACAGCTTACCCAATTTATTCACTTATTTCGGTATAATCCCCAATGCTTAAAGCCTTATTATTCACCTGGTAAGTTGCTTTATTGCCAATCATACTTTCGGTAAAAGCGGCTCCTGTTAAGACGCTGTCATTTTGTATGATGCTGTTTTCAATAATACAGTTGGTTATAACTGTATTGTTTCCAATCGACACGTGAGGTCCTATTACCGAATTTTTAATTCTAGCATTTTCAGCGATATAGCAAGGTTGAATAATTACGGAGTTTTCAATATTAGCTTTATCTGAGACATTGTTAGTGTCTTTTTCAAACTCAAGAACACGTTGGTTTGAATATACCGTGGCATTTTTATTTCCGCAATCTAACCATTCACTAACAGCTCCAGTTTTGAATTTTGTTCCTTTTTGCTTCATGTTTTCCAAAGCATTAGTAAGCTGAAACTCTCCTTTTTCCTTAATGTCATTATCTATTAAATACTGTAACTCATTAGATAAAAACTCTCCGTCTTTGAAGTAGTAAATACCTATTATTGCAAGGTCAGATACAAAAGTTTCTGGTTTTTCTACGAATTCAGTAATTACTTTATCATCATCTAGCTTTACAACCCCAAAAGCACTTGGGTCATCAATTTGGCTTACCCAAATGATGCCATCTGTAGAAGTGTCTAAAGTAAAATCAGCTTTAAAGAGCGTATCTGCAAAGGCAACAACGATGTTTCCTGTTAATGATTCTTTAGCACATAATATTGCATGCGCAGTTCCTAGTGCTTCTTCTTGATGATAGATTGTCCCTTTCGCACCTAATCCTTCTGCAACTTTTATTAAGTCTTTTTCTACTTTATCACCAAAATCTCCAATAATGAATGCTATTTCGTCCACAGGCTCTCCGCATACCTTAGTAATGTCTTCTACCAGTCTTTGAACAATTGGTTTTCCTGCAACAGGAATAAGTGGCTTCGGAACGGTTAATGTATGCGGTCTTAGCCGTGATCCTCTTCCTGCCATTGGTACTATAATCTTCATCTTTTTATTTTTTTATTTAACTCCTGTACTTCCAAACCCTCCTATCCCTCTTTCGGTTTGTGACAAATCTTCCACTTTTACCCATTCAGCAACTTCATGTTTGGCAATTACTAATTGCGCCACCCTTTCACCATCTTCAACAACAAAATTTGTGTCAGAAAGATTGACAAGAATAACTCCTATTTCACCTCTATAATCTGCATCAATAGTTCCAGGTGAATTAAGGACGGTGATTCCTTTTTTGTAAGCTAAACCACTTCTAGGACGAACCTGTGCCTCTGCCCCTTCAGGTAAAGCGATAAATAACCCTGTTTTTATTAAACTTCTTTCAAGTGGCTTTAATACAACAGCCTCTTCCAAATTCGCTCTTAAATCTAACCCAGCGGAGAGATTTGTAGAGTAAGTTGGTGTAGCGTGTTTCGATTTATTTATTAATTCAATTTTCATATTCAAAATTAAGGTTGTGAAAGTACCTCTTTTTTCGCGGATTTTTCTAAAAAATACGCCATCGCAATAAAAATTATGATTAATGCAAAGTGGTATAAATAAACATACCACGCATAACTTACATAAGCCTCAAAAGGGACTTTAATTAAAAACAACATAGTTCCAAAGCCAAGGTAGGTTCCAATCTTTTTTAAATTATATGGAATTGGATAGTGTTTCTGTCCTAAGAAATAAGAAACTAGCATCATTGTTCCATAGCAAGCTAACGTAGCCCATGCTGAAGCTAGATATCCATAAACTGGAATAAAAATAAAGTTGATTGCGATGGTTATAGTTGCCCCCATAATGGAAATGTAAGCTCCGTAATTCGTTTTTTGCGAAAGTTTATACCAAATAGAAAGATTTACGAAAATTCCCAAAAAGACATTTGCTAATAGTAAAATAGGAACCACTTCCAAACCTATCCAGTATGTTGGATTAGGCGTGAAATATTTTAATATAGGCAAAAAGAGGTCCAAACTTAAAAACATAACAATTACTACAATAACGAAATAGGTCATTACCTTAGCTATAACATGTTTTGAGTTTTTTTCTTTTTCCTGATTGAAGAAAAAGGGTTCGGCAGCATATCTAAAGGCTTGAATAAACATTGAAATAAACATTGTTATTTTGTAATTCGCACCATATATTCCAAGTTGAATTAAAGCGTTTTCCGTGGCATCGGTTATTGATTGACCCTCCTCCATAAACTGAGTGGTTAGTATTCTTTTAAGCATGCTCCTATCAAGAGTTTCGTTTACAATTCCTGCTAAACCAACGAACAACATTGGGAAAGCATACCACCACATGTATTTGAGTAGTTTCCAGTCAAACGTACCTTTAAAATTCATGATCGGAGTAAGTAATAAAAACTTAACAATACTAGCAATAAGGTTGGCGATAAAAACATATCCAACGCCAGTTTTCGGATCATAAACTAATTTAAAAACCCCATTTAGCTCGCCGGTGTCAGTGTTGTATACAATATTTACTAACCAGTCAAAACTACTTAACTCAACCCCGCCATTTTCTATTAAGTGGGTACTGTAGATTAAAGCTATGTAAAGTAAATTTAGCAGAATATTGGTTCCTACATTTGCAAACTGAATTACAGCAAATCGTTTTGCTCTGCCTTGTTGTCGCAGTTTAGCAAGAGGCACCGCTCCAAGAGCGTCTAGCCCGACAATAATTGCAAACCAAACAATGTATTCCGAATGATCAGGGTAGTGCATCCAATCTGCAACATTTTGAGAAAAAATAATTGTTAATAAAACGAAAATGGCTGTTGTGCTGGTTAAGGAATAAAGAGCGTTTGCATATACTTTTTCACCCTCTTTTTTGTTTAAGGTAGAGTACCTGAAAAAAGCGGTTTCCATTCCATAGGTTAGAAATACCACAAGAAATGCTACATAAGCATACATCTCTGTGATGATGCCGAATTGTTCTGCCGAAAAAATGGCCGAAAAAGTGTAAATTGGAGTCAATAAAAAGTTAAGAAACCTTCCAATCATACTGCTTGCGCCGTAGATAATTGTTTGCCCAGCTAATTTTTTTATGGTACTCATTGTTCTAACCTTCAAAGAAACAAATATCTGTTCTTCAAATGAGATAAGGAATCAAGAACTGTTAACACTATATTATTAACATGTCATATCGTTAGAGATATAACATGAATTATTGTTTAGTGTTTTCTAAAGACCTCTTTTTTGTTAAAAAGGAAAAAGAGGTCTATTTACCTGTAAATTCAGGCTTCCTTTTTTCAAGAAAAGCAGTTGTACCTTCCTTGAAATCTTCAGTACCAAAACATTTTCCAAACTCCGATATTTCAGTTTTATAACCGTCAACACCTTCTTTATATTGTGCGTTTACTGAGATTATAGCACTGGATATTGCTCTCGGAGAATTACGGGCAATCTTTCCTGCAAGTTTTTCACAAGTTGGCATCAATTTCTCTAAAGTAACCACTTGGTTAACAAGCCCCCATTTCTCAGCATCTTCAGCAGACATCATTCCAGCAGATAGTATTAGTTCAAAGGCTTTCCCTTTTCCAACAAGCTGGGAAAGCCTTTGCGTCCCTCCGTAGCCAGGAATAACCCCTAAGGAAACTTCAGGGAGCCCTAATTTGGCATTATCCGAAGCGATTCTAATGTGAGATGCCATGGCTAACTCCAGCCCACCTCCAAGTGCAAAGCCATTTACGGCAGCAATTACTGGAGTAGAAAGGTTTTCAACCAAATTAAACAGTTTTTGATGCCCTTGAGCAGAAAGAAGTTTTCCTTCTTCAATAGAAAAATCTGCAAACTCTTTAATATCTGCACCAGCTACAAAAGCTTTTTCTCCAGAACCTGTAAGAATAATAACTTCTATTTCATTGCTTTCTTCGGCTAATTGAAGTGCTTGGCCTAATTCATCGATCGTTTCTTTATTCAATGCGTTCAGTTGATTTGGACGATTAATGATTATTTTATGAATTGCGCCGTTGGACTCTGAGAGGATATTATTATACATGGTTTTGCGTTTTAATGGCGCAATATAAATTTAATTTTTCCGCTATGGATGAATTATTCCTACTTTTGCAGTATGAATTTTGAGTTGGAAAAAAAGTGGAGAGAAACAGTTGAAAAAGTTTCAGAACATTTTGGTGAAATATTGGATATGCAGTCCATACTATTCATGATAGGCGTTCAAGAGTTAAATAAAGGTTTTCAAAAGCTATCCAAAGATAGAAAAGTTGACGTGATGCATATTGCTGTTTGTTCGGTATTAGAACCAGCAGGGTATTATGAGTTTTTGGGAAGAGATGAAGATGGTTGGCCACATTACGAAAACATAAAAAAAATGCCCCATCTCAACGACATGGAGCAAGATACATTGATGAAAGAAGCCATCATCGAGTATTTTCATCAAAAGTTTTAGATAATTACGGTCTCCTCAGAAATTGTTTCCTCCTCAATTTTAATAATTCCAACAACATTACCTCCTATATAGATGTCTAACACAGCAAAACCTGCCTGACCTGACTTATATAGCTCATTGAAATTAAAGGATGCAGTTCCCCCTCCACCGGTGGTTGCTACTTCATCAATTCTAGCGGAATCAGCACTAGTGCCATAAAAAAGGCGAACTTCTAAGTTACTCATAGGTTCGTTATTAACATTTAGAACTGTTATATTAGCTATCGTGTCTTTTTTCTTATAACAGCTACTAATGGAAGAAACCAAAATGAGCAATGTTGTAAATAAAAAAATATTTTTAAGAGTAGTTTTCATAGTATAATGCGCTTTTATCTCAAATATTTCTACAAAATCATTTACTTTGCAAACTAACAAAGTTATTAAAATATAATATATGAGTCAAGTTAAAAGATTAAACATGGTGATTCTTACAGTAATAGTGTCGTTTTTAGCAGCCTGTGGTTTTTCTGCAGAATCA
>Ga0209223_10001643_pt1 | contig 23946 bp, 16 predicted proteins | sample COG_06_FD_184750 | JGI IMG/M metagenome (GOLD analysis project Ga0209223, IMG submission 184750) | Pelagic Microbial community sample from North Sea - COGITO 998_met_06 (SPAdes) (version 2) | ecosystem: Environmental > Aquatic > Marine > Neritic zone/Coastal water | place: Helgoland, sampling...
CCAAGCCAGCGAACCCCGAGACCCCAGTAACCCATGGATAAGGAAGCAAAACAAAAGTACCACATGAACCTAGCAGAAAGGTAGCAGCAAGGATCAATAACACAGGGTTAAGCTTTCTCTCGGCTAAGACTGGCTTACGAGCAAGGGCTTTGAGTTCTTTATACCGAGAGTGGCCATTTGTAGCCCATTCCCTATGTACCAACTCTTGGTCTAGTCCGTCCAAATCGGCTTGCCTCTTCCCTACCTCCTCCGTCTTACTATTTAAGGAACTAAGGTTTTCCTTTAATTCGTCGAGATCTTCTGGGAAAGAAAGACTTTTCTCTTTTATCTGTACAAGCTCAAGGGAAAGTTGATATGCATGAATTCTCTTCGCTTTTGCGAGTTCTTTTAATTTATTCTCCAGTCCTAAGCTTTCCTCGTGAAGGCGGTTAAGTTCAAGACCTGTGCCTCCACTGAACTCATCGCGTAGACTTCTTAAACTTCGTAAACTATCTCTCAATTCACGATGATCTTTAATGTCTCCGGCATTATTACCCTCGATCGAAGTATTAGAAATAACCGCGGACTTTAAGGTCTTGCTTATATTCTTATCCGCTAAAATACCCTCCAGCATACCGCTGCCCGAAAGGGTTTCTTTAATGAGACTCTCTGGAGACTCAATCAGAGTTTCCCCCGCACGCACTACAAGTAATTTTGAAAAATCTAGTGACAAATCTTTTTCCTCGGAAAACCAAGTTGTAAGATTCGATTTAGAGTCTGATCCAAATATTTCGATCTTAGTCAGGTCATTTTGATCGAGGCCAGTCAGTTCGACTGAACCGGATGGAACGGGTTTCCAATCTCGGCTTTTTTCCTTAGAGCGGACTCCTTTTGCTTTTCCCAAAAGCCAGGATGAAAGGGCTTCGATTAGGTAAGTCTTACCCGCTTCATTGGGGCCGAATATTAAATTAAATCCTTTTGCTTCTAACTGAAAAGTTTTCTTTAGTGGACCCGCCTGGTGTACCTGAATATTTTGTATTTTCATGCCTACTCCTATCCCTTGTAAATTGTACGGAGAACCTCCATCCTCACCTGTTCCATCGTTGGCTCATTTCCTCCAAAGATCCACTTACTCTGCCCTTCCACTTTTTCTGGAAAAAGCTCACTCGTTCCCTCAGCTAATCGATCCACATTGAGAAGGGCTTCCAGTGAAAGATTTTTTTTCTGCTCGTCAGACGCTGTAATAACTTGATTGAAATCAGGGTCTATCCCCTTAAAAAGAGTAATCCCGAATTCTTTAACTCGAGAACAAAAAGAGTCAACAAGGCCTTCTTTATCTAGTGCGAACCCCTCAATTTTAATACGAATATGAGTCTTTTCTAGAAGTTCTTTTGAACTCAAGTTTGTTTTTAATAACCGCTCCTCAAAGTCCTTGTATAAATTTTCCTGTTCCTGAATTGATGGAAAAACTAAAAAGGTTTCGTTCAGATAGATAATCGAAGAGTTGACCATTCGATCAGTTACTCTACCACTCTCAGTATCATAGACTAAAAAGCGCCTCGATCCACTCTCCGTTATATCCAACCCTTGAGGAGAACCTGGGTAGATGACTTTACCGGCAAGCGGTTGATCTAGGGGAGTCGGTTTGTGAATGTGCCCAAGAAAAACCTGGTACAAGTTTGCATCATTCAAGTCTCCTTGCTTGAGAGGCATATAAACACCTTTCTCTCGTGGGTTAGGTTCTCGTTGGCCTTCGATAAAATCACCATGCCCCACTAACCCCCAAGGTATTCCCTCCTCTATTTTCTCCTTGGATTGGAGGATTGCTTCGCCCATCGAAATCCCCTTGCAATAGGGGATAAAGAGGATACCAAAATTATCAAAAAGTTTGAAAGTTGGTGAGGAATAAATCTTTACATTCGCTAGGTCTGGTGAAATATCCCTCAAACTCTTGGTCGAATCGTGATTGCCCGGAATAATATGGGACTTAAGAAAAGGATGAGCTCTACAGGGAGTTCGAAAGCTTTCATAAGCCGAATCATCCCCATCCTTATCAAAAAGATCGCCTGCGATTATTAAATCAGAGATTCCTTCTGCCTCAAGTTGTTCTAGGATATTTTTAAATGCAAATGCACGCTCTGGATACTCGGGGGTTAGGTGCAGGTCTGCTGTAATCGCGATCTTCATAGTTAGTGGGTAAATTTATATAGTTTTAGATTTTAGAATATAAATAACTGAGATCTCTCATTCAATCTTCAGGTGCTACAATTCAAATATAAACTTAATAAAGAATAGTTAAGCAACCGATATTAGATCATACTTAGATTCCAAGTATTTTCGTAAAGTAAATTCGCTACAAATCTTAATCAAATATCACCATCAACAATACTGCAGGAAAAAACAACAACAGGAAAAAAGTTCCTATGATTGTAAGATCAAAAGCAAGGCTAAAAATAAAACCCATTCCAATCCAATGAGATAATATTCCGAAGAATCCACTATCAGGGTTATGTAAAAATAATTCTCTCATATTATTGATCGGGTTGTTGGGTTTTTGTTTTGGATACGAATGGAACGCCATCAATGGATATAATCATCGTTGCATAATTTAAATTAACTTGGATTAAGTCTTTACTACCGATTGCAGCAAACTCCGCCGGTGAGATTAAAGATTCGAAATCAAGTGCAAGTGCCTCTTTACATAGAAGTAAAAAAAGATTGAGGATTTCCGTGATCTCACCATCAAATTTTGGACTTGGCGAATAAGCTGGATTCCCTGGAACAAATTCGTTCCAAACTTGGCTTAAGGATTCACCCGCCAATAAGACGAGCAGATAAAGCCGTTCCCATTCTTCGTTTTCCTGGACATCTCTCAATTCTCGCTCGAACCTCCAGAGCTGGGAAATAAAATCTTTTTCTTCTGGCGTAAAAAAACACTCAGTTTGGTTCATTATCTGCGGGGAAAAAGACGCACAGCCTGAACGACCGAGCATCCAACCCACTGCCCCACCAAACAATGCGTCCCAACCCCAACCAGCTTCTTCTGTCACAGCAGTTACCGGATCAGGTATTGATTGTTCAAAACACCCGTCCTCGATTAAATTTTCGCAAATATCCATTTCTAATAATAACACTTAAGAAAGACACATAATGTCTTTTAGTAAAAAAGGTATACCGCAGTCTGAAAGACATCATATGTCCTAATGTATGTAGTATGATTGTTTAAATGATTAAGATTAGAAAAAAAACTGTAGGAATGCAAATAGTAGGAAATAAGCCCAATCAAGGGAATGTGCAGCGAAAAATTAGTTTTTCTATTCACTCCCCCACTTTTATTCTTTTAGCAATAGGATTTGTTTTACAAAACCTGCCAGCAAAGACTGAAAGTAACCCCACAGCTCCAAATATTTATTTAGAAAACTATTCGGGTGACTTTACTGATTCCGATCAGGATGGAATGAGCGATATTGCTGAATTAAGATATGGATTTGATCCAGAAGATAAGAGTAGTTTTCCTCGCCAAAGTTATTTTTTAGACGACTTAGGAATTACTATAAATGACATTACAGACGATTCTAAAATTGGATCCAGTAGCGATCGAATCTATTTCTACTTTTCAAAGTTCTCACACAGCTTGGAATCAAGAACCCGTTCTTTTATGATCAAACTTTTTCCCATTTTGTACAATAAATTGGGAAATCCATCCCGGACGATCGCATGTAAATTACATAATCGTGGGGGAAGTTCCGGTTCATGGATGGCGTCCTCCAGTGGCACCCGAATTTATGCCAACAATACATGGAACCCACGCCTACTCGTTCATGAAATTATTCATGTATGGAGTGGAAAATACAAGTTTGCTTCCAACCACAACTGGCAATGGGACAATATGCTAAGTGGATTTGAGGAGGTAGCTGAAGGAATGGCATATGAAATCATCCATGACTTCATTGAGGCATATCCAAATGATCCTGAATCTATTATAATATTAAAAGGGGGAGCCTGGGATGAATGGTCAGGCAGGTTTAGTAATTATGATTTAATTAAACATCAAAGATGGACAGAGGGAGGTGACTTCTGGGTTGGCCCATTAACCTCTAATGATCGGTATAACATCTCTTCGGTTCTCATGCAGATTTTCATGAAACATGATGAGGACTTTTACCGTAAAATCTATAAACGGTTTTATGAAACGATTGAAAGCGATCCGAATTTTTTTCCAACCCGTGAAAATATCATCGAATTATGGAGCAGTGTGGTTCCAACAGTAAACGGGATACCCACAAAGCATTATTTAGAAGCAATGCCTATTCTGAATTGTAATAAATTAAAACCAGAACTCTACGCGATTGCACTTCCTGATGGCAAGTTTTCTAACGGGGGAAGGCAAAAGCTATTCTGTGTTTTCCCTGATAATCAGAAGGGCGAATTTTGGTGGAGTAGCAGTATTTATGACTCCAATATGGAACAATATGGAATCCCCTCTTGGTTTGGGCAATTTAAAGGAAGTGACAATTACTATTATACAGATAATCGAAAACAAGCTTACACCGTCAAAGTTCGCAACAGCATGGGTATTCTCCTTTCTACTATACATGATGAATTAAATAATCCGACTCGATCAACAGATGGTGGACCATCAACAATCGCGACTTCCACTCCTTCCAGTCTATACGGAAAAAATTACGAAATTGGACTTTATAAAATGACTCTTGAATTTCCAAATTATAAAAAATTCACTGAGAATTATACTGAGGATTCTTATTTCTTTGGATATCGAGATTTCAAACAGGCGAAAAATAGGGGTAGAACTGTAATGCTCGGAATTGATTGTCTGTCCGAATCATCTAATGCAAAAATGGTTTTAAACGGAAAAAGCTATTTCACAAAGATGAAAAATGGTTGTGCCATTTTTGAAATTGAATCGTTAAACGAAGAAGGTGTAGCCAAGTTTCTTATTCATTCAGAAGACAGAAATAGAACCAATACTTATCAAAGAGCAATCATCATTGGAGGAACTGCTGATGGATACCGGCATCAACCTATCCTTATAATTGATAAAGATTTTGATGGTAATGAAGATCTATATGAAATTTACCAAGAGGTAATCGCTTTTAAAGAAAATGAAGCAGATAAAAACTCTTCAAGCGTGATCGAGGTAATCACTCAGCCTGAATCTTTAACTAAAATAGAAAACAATTCCACCTCGGTTGCTGACATCGATAATTCAATCGAGGATGCCCCCCATAACCTCGATTTAAATATCACATGGATAAATAATGGGATCAGAATATCCTGGAACCAACATATGCATTCAATCCATTATTTGGAAGTGCTTCACAATCAGGTGCAGTTAATCTATGGAGGACATGCAGACAACCATGCGATGCTATATCCTGACGAACATAATTTAACTGGAACTGAATTTCTCAATGGAAGATTTCTCAAGTACAAAGATTCAAAATTTATCAGTTATGTCGAAAATTTCTCTTTAAATTTAAACGAAATAGTTCCAACAGAAACTAATGTCGTAATCCTCGAAACAAATAACTCAACGATTCTTATTGATGGAGTAAAAAATATTCAGACAGATGATTCGAACACCAGTATTATAAATACAGAAACAAATGTAGTCATTATTGAGGACATCCTCACTATTGAAGTTGTGGACGATTCAAATGAGAGCCTCTCAAGTAACGATATTAATATTTTTATCTCAGATGATAATGTAACCCTGATAAACGATAATGAAATCTCTACTGAAGAGAATGCCACAAATTCAGTCATTATCGTTTCCGTCGACAAAGTTACCATTCAGAAAGACACCACGAAGCTGGTGGATGGTTCTTTGAGTAATGAAAAGCCCGCGGCACCACCCTTACTAAAAAGTGCATGGGCAGATGTTATATCGGTGGGACAGAATTGGTATTATATAAAATGGTTCGGATACTTTTTTCAGATTCCAGAAAATAACTGGATTTATCATGAAAACCTGGGGTGGTTTTACCTCGACTGGACAACGACCTTCGAATCCATTTGGCTATATCATGAAAATCTGGGATGGACTTGGACAAACGCTGATTGTTTTCCTTATCTCTTTAATCAGGAAAAAAATATTTGGTACTACCTAACCGATAATCACTACTTTGATTTTAAGAAAAATAAATGGTTTAAAATTGAAAAGTAAGTTTTTAACAAAATTCTCAAATCAACCGAAAATCAAAAAATAGTTTTTTACAAACCAGACCAATAATTAAGTAAGTTGATAATATCCGAAATTACTACCAAGTTAATGTTCGGCTTCATTTTTATTTCGGGTTTTCAAATCGTTATCCATCGAAAAATAAAAAATTTGCCAATCCCGATCTTTTACAAGATCAATCATAAAATTAACTATGCTCTGCCTACGCTCCCAATCGCTATGCTGAAAAGCATCATCAAAAAAAGAGCAGGAAAATATAACAACAGTGAATAAGCAGCCAAAGTCGTAAGACCAAGAAAAATACTAAACAAAATTACTATACCTAGCCAATGACTTAGCGCTCTTAAAAATCCGCTGTCTGCGGCAGGAAGAAACAGGTCTTTCATAATTTTGGATTTTGGTTAATTGGCGATTTTTTGGTCGCCAAATTTTATGTGATGTTTTGTGTATTATAATTCATATGTTAAATTTATAATACACCAAAAAAACATATAGCGTCTTTGAAGATTTTAAATCATTACAGTTAGCGATGGTGCTTCAATTCCTAATTGCCAATTCAATCACGATATAGGATTCGAAATCGGACAATTCAAGGCAGTTAGGAAGTGTAGTTTGTACCAAAGAGACAACATCACGACACAAGCTGTAAGTATCTGAAAGATAAAAATGTTTCAATTGATTGGCATTCATGATTGCCTCAATGTTTGAGAGAGAAAAACAAGATCTCAAAGTCATAGATTCAATAGATTTTAGATTCTCAATGCCATCTAAATTTATGAGAGCATAACATTCCAAAAGTTCAAGTTCCCTGATTTATGTTAATTGTCTCACGGAACTCAAAACAGTTTCTTTTACACCAATACTGAAGCTCAAATTGTTCAAGTTTTTTAAGTTTGTCAAGTTACCAACTTGGCTGAATTCCAATTTATTGGGTGGATCCGTTTTTCTTAATTCTAAAAAAGCATTTAGGAATTTTTTAAGCTCAGGTGTCTAGTGTTCATCTTGAATTCTCTCAAAAAAATACTCTTCTTCACATTGGAAATTTTTTTGGGGTATCAGATTGAAGAGGGTCGAAGGAATTCTCAAGCAAAAGGCGATGGTTCAAAATTGTTACGTTCGCTTGGGAAGCGAGACTTGGGGGCCTTTTCGAATTAGGAAAATAATGTGTATGGCCCCTGAGCTAGACGAAGAACTTCTAGTGTGCTGGGCGGGAAAAAGCGGATGGGTCGAAGTGCAGAATCTTTATGAGGGAGAATCTCAGGAGTGAAGAAATTACATGTCCGTCCAACAGGATAATAACGGTAAGGTGATAGTCTTGAGGCGTTCTTTTTTCTGCCTAGAAAGTCATTCTGCAATCCGGGAGGCTTGATCGCAGTTCGTTCATATCTTTATCCTCTAGACGCAGGGCTCCATGGATATTGAGACGTTTCAATTTTTTTAGGCATTGAAGCGGTTCCAGCTCGGTCAGAGATAAGCAGTCTCGAAGATTGACTAATTCGAGTTCACTAAAATTTTTAAGGGCACTCAGGTCTTTAAGGGAGTGGCAGTCATGGATTTCGAGCTCGATCAATTGGGTCAGTCCGCTCAGAGATCCGAAGCTGGTTTCGGAATGGAAACCAGAAAGATGAAGTTTGGTCAGACTAGTCAAGTTTGCCAAATGTTCAAGTCCGCGGGAAGCTAAGACGGAGGGCGGAGTGTGTGTTTTTACATTCTCAAAGGAATCAATGACTTTTTTGAAATCGGGTTCATCAAGGTCCAAGTTATCAAGGAAAAAATCCTCTTGGCATTGCTCGACTTTTTTTCGTTGAATGTCGTCGAAGCATTGAGCGTCCGCAACGGCATGATTAACCGTACAGATAACTTCGTCGGCAAAAAAAACGTTAAAATTACTTCCCATATGCTTTAGAATTACCGGTTATGCCCTTAGTTTGGATAATAACCCATGATTGCCCAACGCCCATTGATTTTAACGCATAGACTGGGACCCCACTTTTCACATTTCTTTTCCAATTCCTCTCGGATGGGCTTGAACCAAACGGCATCATAGTCGAACTGCCATGCGTTGTTTCCTTCCTCAAGTGTACTTAACTGGTCTTCATCGATGTGAAATTCCTTATCTGAAAAGATCAGGTAAGGTTCTGCACTGCTGGCTATCGTGCCGGTATAGACGAATTGGTACTCATCGAACTCTTCCTTGTCCGGTCCCAATTGGTCCCAAGCTTCGAAGCATGCCGATTGCCCGGTAGTTAAAAAGTCGGAAGAGAATTTCGTCCTGCAGTTAAGTTCGTTCAATTGGGTTAGGCTGGCCAGACCGGAAAGGTCATTGAGCTCTCTGCAATTGTCCAGGTTAAGCTTTGTGAGATTCGTGCATTCTCCTAATCCGTCAAGATTATTGAGCGAAGTACAGGATTGCAGATTGAGCTCCTTTAAATTCTCGCATCCTTTCAAAAAATTCAAATCGGTTATGAAATCACAAAATGAGAAGTCCAGAGCCGAAAACTTTTGTAGCGGAGATTTGATTCCCCCCTTATTGATCCCCGCCATGGCCGCAAAAAGTTTGAGAGCAAAGGAACGAAAGTCGCAATGATTAAAGTAAAGCCAATGGGGAAAAGCAAAGGATTCTCCCTCGCTAAACAAAAGGGAATCAAAAACCTCCGGGGAATTGAGTCCGATGGCAAGATCAAGGGCAAGTTCTTCAGAGCCCTTGAAGACCAATTTGCAAATCTTCTCGATTTGTTCGGTAGTTTCTGTCCAGTCCAATAGGTTGCCTAGCAATGCATGGCTTTTTTGCGGATCGGCTTGCGGCGCCCGCAATGCTCTGCCCAAAATCGTTTCTCCTTCAAAATCGATTCGAAGAAGATCGCTCGGAGTGAAGCCTTTGAGCTCAAGGTCCAGCAATCGTCCAGATTCCGCAATCAAGTGAAGAGCGGAAAACCCACTGAATATATTTTTCGACAAATTCAAGTCTTCAAGCTCCTGCAAGGAGGCATTGCGGATTCGACTCTGCAAATATTCGTCTTTGAATGACCTTCTGACACTTGAAACCGATATGCCGAGGAAACTGGCCGTATCCTCATGGCTCTCTCCTTGAGTGATCCTCCCTAAGGCACAGAGTAATTTCTTGATCGGAATGCGCCTTGGTCGCACGGATGGGCCCGTCCTTGGCATCATATGATTGCTTCGCTCAACATAGTCAGCAAAATTGATCCAGCCAAGTACGTGATTCATTTCGTGATCGGGTACTTGTCCGGTCTGCAGACGATGCCTCATGGCTCGAACCATATTTCTTTTCTCCTTGCTTAGGGAGAGCTTGTCGTTGACAACGATTCCAGTGACCATTTGCCTTTGGTCCTTTCCGCGGATTCTTGATTTCTCCCCGGATATGCCAAATCCTTCCTCTTTGATCAATCTGCTCGCTTCGAGCAGAACTTCCTTCGGCTTTTGGAAGCCGGAAAACGTTAAGTCGTCGGCATAGCGCGTATAAAACCATCCTGTCCCACGAACCAGATCACAAAGTTTCATGTCCAAGCGCCTCAGCACCAGATTTCCGAGAGTCGGACTGGTTGGAGCTCCTTGAGGAAGGTGATCGTTTCGAGTCGTTAAATTTACAAAATGCTTGATATCTTCTTTCGGGATGGGAAGTTCTTCGGCAACTTCCCGAACTCTTCCTCTACTAACCGATGGGAAAAAAGAGCGAATATCTAATGACACAACCCAACGCTTCCTGCGATGTTGAGAAGCATGTGTTAAGATTGATCTTTTAGGCACGAATCCATGAGCTGCACCGTTTAATGGAATATTGATCAATAATCTATCCAGGATTAGCCGCTGAACCCCTTTAAGCCGCTCAGTTGGAGCCTCAATCCATCTGTCTTTTTTTCCGGCTCTATGTATTGGAAATGGCTTATATGCCGAAACCGCATTTTCAGACAGTTCGCCTAACTCTTTATTATCAATTCCGAGCCAATCGGATAGCGGCTTGACTGGCGATTCTTTGAGACCAGGAGAATAAGTCGACTCGAGTGAATCGACAAAAGGTTCTGCTTCATATTCTTTGCGCAACTCTTGGTCAAGAACCTCACCCTTGTCAGATTCGGACTCTTCAATATGTGACTCTTTTTTCTCAATTAAAAATTGTTCATAAACTACGGCAATTTTTTCCCACTTTTTCTGCTTCGGAAGGTAAATGAAATCAGTTCCCCAAACTAAACCGTCTTGAATATACTGAATGAGCAAATCATTTGGATAAGGCCCAAATGTTTTTCCGTTACGGGAAATATAAATTCCTTCTCTTCTTAAATCACTCACTGGTTGAAATTTTTATATGAAATAATTCACACTAACAAAGAATTAAACAATTTACTTGAAATAGATTAATATGATCCTGAAAAACACATCGTCTTGAAATTTTCTACTCAATTTAAGACACAAAATACAACCGCACTTAACAACGCAATTCGCCGGGCGATTTCCTGACTTCCCAAAGGTCGGGCCTTAGAAACGCCGAGTACGCCCGCACCTATATATCCCTAAAACAATACACTACCCACAATGATACATCGCAGGCGAAAATCCGGAGATTTTCTAAAAGTCTAGAATTATTTAAGACAATGTGGTTTTCAAAGATCTATTCTAATAAAATTTAGTTGCAAGAAATGATGCAAGAAAAAAATTAATCGAATTTATTATAAAACTAACAAAACTAACTATTCAATTTAGATTTTGGTCCCATCCATGGTTTGGGCTGAATTTCCCTAAGCCAATCAGCTGCTGAGGGAATCCAACCAAGATCTTCCTGCACATGCTGCTCACCAATCGTACGCACGGGAACTTTCTTTCCAACCGAATTAGTCAAGGTAATCCCAAAAACCTGCTCACAGAGAAAAATACCTTCCGCATGGTGCCGAAGTGCACGGTGTCGGTTATCAGAAAAACTTCGCTTGCTCTCATCAAACCATTGGTGAATCGATAGATAATCATCTGGATTACCTCCATGCTTTCGGGCTGAAGATTCAGAATGGTGGTAAGGATGAGCCATTTTGTTATAAAAGAATTACTGCAAAAAAATTCTCGCTACAAGTTATAGGTTTCAAGCTTTCTATCGAGCTCCAGTTCGATCGTTTCAAAATTATCATTTATTTGAAGAGTCACTTGCTTATCCAAACAATTTAATTCAACAACTAGTTTCCGTTGTAATAGATAATCAGGTAACTGATCTTTACACCCGTCACACAATTTATTCAGAACATCATCCACTTCACCGTAATAGACATTCATAACCCAATGACGGAACAAATCTTCCATAGCGGAATACTGTGATTCGATCGGTAGGTTTTGAAAGGTATCTCCATTCTTACAGGAAACTTTTCGTAACGAAAGTCCCATTAGTCCATCTTCGTAAAAGCACGATTGCCAATTACCAGCGGTAACGTGCTCAAAGTCTTCACATGACTCGTCCTCATGAAAACAAACAAAGTCAAATTCAAACCGAAGGACTTCAAATTTCGACCATAGATCCATCTGCTGACGAAAAAAGTCCAAACCATCGTTCCAATGGAAATTCCAGACAGCACGAGCATTTAAAACATCGATTGTCATAACCCCATATGAACCACTATCGTTTCCTGCTCCACCAGGTAACTTGCACATAACAAAATTCTCCGTTAAACCTAAAATCGTGTCAGTTTCATCATCTTCCAGTTGGTTTCCGTCCGGATCGTAAGCAAACCTTTCACAATATCCATCATCTCCCGATCCATTCCAGATTACTTTTATTTTTGATACCGATGACTCCGCTAACATTTTTCCGATATATTTAATCTGCCATTCCGAACCCTCCAAATATAAGTTCTCGATTGATAAAATCCATTCTGGCATCGGTCCGGTTAATTGATCACACCAACTAATATTTAAGGTTTTAAGATTTTTGAGTGATGCCAATCCATTTATTTCAGCCAACTTTTTACATTCGGATAAATTTACTTTTTCAAGAAAATTTACTTTCTCTAAAGCTTTAATATCCTCAAGTTCTGAACATTCGGATAAATCTATAGATCTTAGACTGTTAAAGCTAACAATACTCGGAACCTTCTTTAATTTACTAGATTTACTAATTTTTAAATGAACTAAATTCGGTAATTTAAAAACTGAATTTAAATCTATTCCCTTACAGTCCTCCAAAGCCAGACTTTCCAATGCCTTAAAGCTGCAAAGGAAATCTAGGTTAATATTTTCGTTTATTTTAAACAAAGAAAGTTTTGTTATCTGTGGAATTAGTTTTAAAAATTTAAAATCTTCTCCCATAGCCTCGCTTACATTAAGAGACAATTCTCGTAATTCACTAAAAATTCTTAGCGATTTTAAATAATGTATTGGAATAAACCTATTCATTACAAAACTTTGCATTTCGTTAAAATATTCGGGCACCTGATCGACATCAGCTAGTTTTTCTAGACAAACCAGAAATATAATAACTCCATATTCATGATCTGCAAAAGCAGGAATTTTTATATTGGAATACCAGTTGTTGTCTTCCAAACGAACGTTGAGTAAAATCTCTCTGCAAACATCAGGGTCATTAAGCCCTCTGACCAAATCTATGGCGAACTCGAGCTCACCTTTTTTAAGTAATTCCCAAACCTTATCTGCATTTTTTGAACAACCCTTACTCCTCTCGGGCTCTGGCTTAACATTATCATTTTCAAACTTTGGAAGCAATTCATCTAAACCTGTCCACTTTTTCATTCCGCTTGCCCAAGCAGATTCTTTTAACTCACAAGTTTTGTTTTCTAAAAATTTATTAATTGAATTAATTGAGTAAGGTCCGTAAACAAAACCATTGCGTGTAAGATAAATTTTTTTATTTTTAGCCGATCTGAACTTAGCCCGGTATTTTGTGTTATCTATGAGTGACACCAAACCTTCGTCCATTTCTAATTCTTCTCCGGGTTCTCCCACAAGTACAAGGGGTGCACCAACCGGAACTTCTTCCATTTGATTTACAAAACATGCCAAAAAAGTGCCAACAACAAAATTCTCGAGTTCTAAGGTTGCTAAATCTGTTTCAAATTCGGCCAGAATATCACCATTAACCAAATCATCACCAACCTTTTTATACCATTTTGTAATAGTTCCACTCGACATAGTGTCACTCAACTTCGGCATCTTAATCACAGTTGCCATTTGATTTTTTAGTTTTTAATGATGAGTCTCGAAAAATAGAGCCTCTCATATATTTCAAGAAATACAAAAATGCACCAAACTGATCTCTAAAACTACCTTATTCATGGGTCTTTTAAAATTTTTAAAGTGTGAATAATCAGTCATTTTTGATAATTATTTTTCCTCTAAATCACTCGGCAATATTAAATCGGTAATATTTAAGTCCTCGATATTTTTTGGAAGTTCCAAATCTTGACATCCTAAAAGATTCAACTTTGAAAGGGATGGAAAACGCGATAAGTCGCCCAAAGTTGTTAATTTCCTGCAATCATGTAAATCAAGAATTTCTAATGAATAAGAGGCCGGCATTGTTTCCAGTTCCTCCAAATACCAACACCTCCTTAAATCAACCCTCTTCAAAGATTGCAAATTGGGTAACCCGGAAAGATTTTTCAAACTGGTGTGCATAAAATTGACCTGAGAAAGTTTTTGACAACCCTCCAACATACTCAAATCGATCGACCCTCCAACGCGACGAAAATCTATATATTCCAAATTCGGGCATTTGGATGAAAGGTTTTCTAGACTTTCCTTAATAGTTAATTCTCTTAATAGAGGAAATGAACTGATTGCAGAATAATAACCTTCAGCCCCATTTTCTGAAAGATTAAGAGTGCTTGGTGAACCAACAAGGGATAGATCACGACTTACATTTTGAGGGCAGTTTTCAACTAGTTTTCCAAACATTTCATACAACTTAACATCTCTTTCTTCCCAATCCCAACCAGATGCTTCTTTGATTGAAGTACAAAAAGTTGAAGGCCAAGGACGACCACTGTGATCAATCCTTCCTCCTTCGAGAAATCTTTCATAATCAGGAATATCTTCTCCTAACCCTTTAATTAAATCGATCGCAAAATTTATTTCTCCCTGCTTAATTAAATCCTCAAATTTTTCTATAGTAGTTTTTTCAATATTCGTTGACGTATCTTTGCTGTCCGAGGAGTTAATAGTGATAGCCCGAGGTTTACACAATAATTCGACTGTGCCCGGATGGTCTAACAATTTTAATCGTTCCTCTTCGGACATTTCGCCCGAGAAAAACCTCTTCATAACTTCTTGATTTTCCCGACCAGTATTTACCATAAAGATTTTTGTTCGTGCGGATTCTTAACTTCGTTTCCAACAATTTTCCTTGCCCAAGAAAATTCCTCTCCATCCTCTCCGACCATGTGAAAAGTAACCAACCAATCCTTAAAATCCCGATTGACCACACCGGACTTGGCTAAAAAATCAAGTAATACATCCATTCCCATGTGTTCATCGTAATTTTTTTGCTCCATCTCTTTATCATAGCGCGGTTCCGGAGAACGAATCTTTATATCCCAAGAAGAAAGGTTTTCGTACTGTTCTCCAGCGTCTACATTTTCTCGAATATATTCTTCCAACTCATTTTCATTCTGAAAAGAGTCTGGGACACCATCCAGCACTTCCTCTCGCTCTACAGCATCATTTTTAATGATTTCTTCAACTTCATCTTCTGGTGCAATAATAAAAGGATAGGAATTTTTGGATAAAGGAAAAAGGATCGTTTTCTCCCAATCATAATCACCAAAGTAATGAGTAATTTCGCCCCGACGAGAAATCAACCAATCCCAGTCTACCTCATCCTCTCCATAAAATTCTCTATCCGAGGAGACAAATTCAATTCTGTCTAAATAACTCAGTGCATCCTGAATATATCTATATTTTCCCAGGTAATTACAAACATCCACATTCTTGACGAATTCTGCCCAGTCGTAATTGATTGAATGACCCCAGTAAACAAAGGGTTCATTGGTCATGTATCCACAAAGGTTATAGGACATAAGAAGCAATAATGAACGAACCAAACAAAAAAGAAAACATATTTTTATTATCTATTCTCAAACTTGAAAAGTAATTTAAAAGTGCTAATAAAATGTTTCCGCACACTTTTTAGAAAAATTAAGGAAAAACCTAAAGCTAAAGGAACCCAAAACCATAGTGCATCCCAACCATTTAAAGGATGAATCTCAGCATCACTAGTGAATGGCTTTAGGTTTAAATTAACAATAAAAGTCGACAGACCGAGAATTAAGAAAACAGCTGCAATCGAATTAAACCCCTCTTGCTTTTCATTTCTTTGGGTACTAAGCCAAGATGTTAATTCAACCTCGATTTCGCTGTTCATTTTTATAACTCCAAGAACCTCACGGGCTGTTCGGTAAACCTTTTGATGATTTAAATTGTTAGACACTACACTAAAATCAAAATTTGTCATGTATTGCTGAAATCGTTTGTTCAAAACTTCATTATTCCGATCTGAACCAACTTCCTTAAACGAGCTCCATGATAAATCCTGAGCAAGAACGGACTGGTGAAAAGCAATAAGGAAAGTCGTTAAATATTCGGATCTCCATTTGGGCAACCATTGAGAGGAAAATTCGGTCTCATCAACTCCGAATGCAAGAGCGTTTTCACAACTCAAATGAACTCTTTGTGATCCGGTGATACTCAAACTTTTAAATTCATCACATTGAAAATCCTTATGAGGTATAGGGACTATTTCACTTGTGCTTGGATGTCTCATGCATCTTGCATAAAGGCTTTCTATCCCCGCTCTCTCTTCTTTACCCATTCTCGAATATTCATCTTTCGAAAAAAGTATGCTCGAAAAAAGACTTGTCCTTCCACGTGAAGCTTCATAAACGGAAATCAAATTATCATTTTTTCGCAACCCTTTGATATTTTTAAGGTATTTTTTTCGTGCACCATTTTTAATAAGATTCTGTTCAAATCTTCTGGAAATAGACTTTACAATATCTTCCTTTATTAATTCTGAAAAAGATTTAAGAACCACTGTCTCATTCTTGCCCCATTTTATTTTTTCTTCATCTATTTCAGTATCATTTCTTTTCTTTTGCTTATTTCTTATTTTTGACCACAAGGACAGACACTGACTAACATCTTCAGATGAAAATGAAATAAACCCGTTCTTTTGATTCTCCTCATTTTTTTCTTTGGTCAATAAACTGTGTGGAACGATGATGGGGATCAAACCATGGTTTTTTGGATGTGCTAAATGATAGTTCAAATTCATCACTTTTTCCAAACCAATAGAATTCCCTTTTATCCCCACTATAACCAAAATAATTCCCATTTTACTAACTAAAGAGAATGATTCTAATCCAACAGGAAGTTGTTCAAATGTCTTCTCCGTCGTGTTAAGCATACCAATTTTACAATTATTTAATAAGGGCTTTCCTTTGGAGTTGAGAATTTTTGCCCATTCACTCTGATTCATCGTTATCCATGAAAATCTAGGACTTTTCTTTGCACCATGAAATGTGGGACTACTCTCTGATTCATCATCATCATCCTCACGAAACAAAGCCCTTGGTTCCTTTAGTAGCCATCGATCTAAATTATTTCTTTCAATCTCAGTAATTGGGGCCTTACTTTTAAAGCCCCGGGGTAATTCCATATTCACAGCTGCGTCATTGAAAGCCTCAAAAACCTTGTCCTCATAACCAATTTCACGCATTTGTTTACAAACAAAAGGAAATATCATTCGACTATTAAAATCTTGCACCATCAAACCACTCGTGAATTTTATTTCTTCATCTTGCATGTGAGCATTTGGAATTATAAAGTATGAATTTTCAAATAAAAAATTTCATCTTTTTTTATATTTAAATAATCCAATCATCGTCTTTTAAAACTTATCATTCATTTAAAATGATACCTTAATAAAAAGACCCTTTTTATTTACTTTGATAAATTTCACATTGATTGGGAACTTTATCTTTTTAAATCTCAACCTTAATCTAAGCTGCCATTGAATAGTTTGAGCAAAAGGTAGGATCGGGTGGACCAAAGCGAAAAATAATCTCTCTTAATAAATAAAAGTTATTTTCCATTTCTTCAAAATTCATGGTTTCAAAAAACTGCAATATAGTTTTTTCATGAAGAAATAAATAGAGGGACTCGCCCTCTCCCGTTTTTTCTCGCCGAAGGGTAAGCCATGGAATTTGAAATAAATCAACATCCTCGACAGGCCACTTTTCTAGACTACCCAAGGCAAGCATTTTCCGAGGCATAGAACCCACTCCGGTTTTCTCGGCAAAATCAGCCGGTGTTGTATAGGTTTCCAAAATCAGACCCTCGGGATGAATTTCAAATTCTGAACCGTATCGATGGTTCAGGTTTTTGATCAAGGCTTCTGAATTGCCTACCCGCTCAAAAAGTTGCCGAAGTGAGGCATTAATGAAAAACCCCGGTTTTCTTGATATCAAATCTTCCAATTCCTGTTCGTTAAGAATTTTGCTGAGGGAAGAATTTTGGTTCAGTAAATCATCGGCAAGAAATTCCACATAAGGTGAATGCAGCAATGTTATTACGGCTTCACGAGCAATGCCCGCTTTTTGAAAATGTAGATTGCTCAGACGACCTTTTTCTAAAAAACCCCATGCTTCGCTTACCCGGTAAGTATGTGAACTTGTAGATAAAGAAGATTGAAAAACTAACCAGCTGGACTGCCTGGTAGGCCATTCATTAACGAAACCTGCCGCGGTTTCGGGAAAATCCTCATCACTATATTCATACCATGCTCCATGACTCGGGATTTCAATTTTCAATTCACCACCATTGCCAATCAAATCAAATTCAAGATCTGGCTTTTTTTCAAGAACACGAATTTGTGTATTTTCCTCAAAGTCAAAAAAACTGAAATTATTTCGAGGTAAATATCCACCACCCTTAATTCCTTTAATCATTTCATGGGCAAGCAAAGCCTCAATATAAGTATGATATTGAGGGAGGGGCTTTTGATTAGCAAAACCCTTCATCTCGCCAAGATAACCATCATTTAAAATAAAGGTTAGGTGCGGTTTCCAAAAGGTAACGCCCTGCTTTTCAATCGGTTGTCGAAGGGAAAGAAGATAATCTCCATTACCCCCTTCACCATTGCCGCAATGCCTCATCGCAGTAGCTTCCTGAGCAGAAAAACCTTCGGAAACTCTAAACCAGGACCATCCATCATTAAAAGTTAAAAATGGTTTACCGTCCGAACAATAACGGTCCCTGCCATTGTCATTTTGTAAATCCTGCTCCATTTTTTTAAAATCATCAAAAACCTCTCTCACTGTTTTGGGCTTAAGTTTATTTTCCACTTCATTATGGAACGAATAGTTGAGCATTTTAAAACTTCCGAAAACGGATTGTATATTAGCAAAGTGTTCCCATGCTTCATGGTTAAAAAGTACAAAGTCTTCTTCAATTCTTTCGGTATCCCAGCCTCTTAGTTTTCGTTTTATCTTACTTCCAACCTTATTATATTTTGTATCTTCAGGAATTTCATTATTTGATCGCATTTGTAGCATGATAAATCTTTGTAAAATCGAAAGATACCAAATTATTCGGTCGTCTTTCTTTAAATGGTTCATACTCCATTCAATCTCATTCTTAAATCGAACCCGTTTCTTCTCGGTCCGGATTGAAGGGGGTAATTTTTGAAACATTCCAAGGTATCTATCCTTTCTTTTCATACCCCCTAATATAACACAGTTTAAGGACAAATGATGTCCGCTCTTTTAAAATTGAAAGGAAGTGCTTTAGTCGGGATTTTTTCCGTTCTTATTTTCTTCGATTCGATCTAATCTTTGATCAATCTTTTCAACGAGTAATTCCAGTTTGGACAGTTTTCTGAACTGCTCGTCAATATCCTGTTGTTGCCAGGTATCATCATCCCGAACTAAAACTGATGTTAGAGTAGCAGTAAAAACTCCTACCAATACCATTCCTCCAATTACGAGCATCACAGTAAGAATCTTTCCTCCCACAGATGTTGGATTATGAATGTCAGCAAATCCACCCGTCACCAAAGTGGTAAAGCTCCACCATAAACTCGATCCAAAATTTTTGCCCGTCTGCACCTGCTCAAAAGTCATGAAAAACAATGCACCCAAAAGCATCGCGATCAATCCATAAAATAAGGATCGTTTGAGTAGTTTAACATCCATAATGGAAGATAGGTGATCCATGCCACGCCATAAAAATAAAAACATTCTTAAAATACGTACTGCACGTAAAATCCGTACAACCCGAAGAACTCTTCCAGCCCGAACTGCATTTAAACTGCCACTGCCGACAAATATAAGGTGGAGGGGAGGTAGTGGAATAGATGTGACAAAATCAACCCAATGAGTTTTCCAATACCATTTTTTTGAATCGCATAATCGTAGCTCAAAAAAGAAGTTCAGTAAGAATAATACACAGCAAACCGTATCAATAATCCAAAACATCCATAGAGTGGAATTAGCAAAGGTGGGCCTTACAATAGGTTTCACATCATTACTGTATCCACTACCGCCATGCACAATATCGATCTTCTCAATCTGTCTTGACTGAATTATAACCTCAAAAATTGCAGAGTCTACTGTTTTGGACGGAGTGGAAATCTCCACAGCCTCGTACTCGCTCCCACCGTTAATAATTTGTACATCAATAATCGTTCCTTCCTCTACCACCAATTGAACTTCCGCCCCACTTCCCGAAGCTCCAATTCGGTAAACTTCGGTAGCCAGAAGACTTAGTACAAATAGGATAAGGAAGAAAAGAACTGAATCTTTGAGCTTCACTATAAAAAGACTGCCTAACTTCTCGACCTGCTTTTGCTCCAAATGTTTGGCCAAGCGAATCCCCTCAATTTTCTCTCGCTTTTCCTCAAGGTCTTCTATCAGCCTAACATTTGAATCAATTTTATATTCCAATTCATCAATGGAAGTTTGGTACTGTCCATGATTTATGGATAAGCCCACGCTCAATTCATCCTTAAGTTTTCTATCACATTCTTCTTCAAGAGATGTGACTTTTTGTTTTAATTTTTCAACTTCCTCACCAATAGTCTGCGACATACGAGAAAGCCGAGTCAGGCTGCAAAGTTTTAAACGACTAATACTACTCACTTTAGATTACTACAAATAATGAATTGAAAAATATAATGATTCTCAGTTTTTCCATACTTTATTTCTAAATAAGACAATAATATTATTTAAAACCAATAATTGTATCCTAGAAGACCATCCATAAAAGATTTAAGTCATCCATTTTTTGAAAAATAAGAAGGGACACCATTTGTCTCTACCTATGGATTATTTTGAGTTAATGGAAAAAATTCAGAATTTAAATTATATATCACAGTTCGTTTTCATTCTTTTGCTAAGCTCACAGGCTGCTTATTCCACAAGTCTGCTGCAAAGATACAAGGGAAGCCAACAAGAAAAGGCTCTGGATGTACAAATTAAAGCCTATCGCAAGAGTGCAATTAATCATATGAAAACCTTTGGTCCGGCAGGTCTAAAATCATTTGATCTGACACTCAAGAATAGAGCTCCTATTTTAGAAGCTGAAATGGAAATAAAGGCAAATAAACCCGCAATTCAAAAGCAGGCTAAAACTTTAGAATTTCGCTCTCCTGTAAGGAGCCGAGGGAAAACAGACCCTCGCCAAAAAATATAAAAAAGAAAGGTAACAGCCATGATTATGCAAATAGAAGAAGAGAAAAGAGAATTAGGAGTAGGTGATATTGTTTTAGAGAATTCAAATCATCTCAGAAAAAAAAGACTGGGAGAGATTATATTTATAAGATCAGGAAGAAAAAACGACAGAAAATTCGAATTAATTCAACTCAGTCGGCACGACCTCTCAACGATTACAAAATATGACATGAGTAATAAGCAATTCTCTTTACACGAATCCCAGTGCGAAAGAGTTAATCTTGCAGATTTCGAAAGAAAAAAATCCTTTGAGCTCGGACAGACAATCTGTTTCGAGCAAGAAAATTGGTCAAGATACGGCAGAATTGTTGGTTTTTTAAATCCAGACGGCTTATATTCAAATTCTTATGAAAAGGGGTACAATGGAAAAGATCTGCTCGAATGTGTTGAAATTTCTCCCCGTAATGGACTGCCACGAAAAATTCTTCAAAACGGACTACCTAAAACCTTTTGTGCTAAACCTCAAAGAGCAAAAATTTGTGAAGTTATACCTATGGATAAAAACGGAGGTGTTCGAATCAACAGATGAAAAATAGAATGTTTTAAGAAAGAAAAAACCTTCTTTTTTGAAGGAATCTTTGAAATATGACTTGATCCAAGAAATGACAAATGATCAAAAGCAGAGAACAATGGAAAATATGATTATCGAAAGCCAAGAAATATTGAACCCAGTTGAAATGAAAACTCTAATGGCTTTTACGCGGTCGAAATTGAACAGAAAGGAGAACAAAAAACAGATTGCAAGAATCCTTCAGGTTTCAGTCAGACAAATTAAAAAAATTAAACGGCAAGGAAGAAAAAAACTTCTGATTAAACCTTTTAATTTAATTATTAAACAAAGTGAAGTACGGATAAAAAGATTTTTCGATTAGGCAAGCCACAGGGACAAGGAGATTTAGATCTTTGCATCATCTTACTAGAAAAAGCATATCATATTGCCGATTTACTCTATTACCTAGATCAAAATAAAGTTGTTTGACCAAGAAACAAATCAAAATCAGTTTTGACAACAACTACATTTTCACTTCACTTCACATTAATTGATTCTACAAATTAAACCTAGTTCAAAAAATTAAATATGCTAAGGTTTTCGTACTACATATGAAAAAAGGGAGAACACACCAAAGCCTTAGAATTTAAAGTTATGACCAAATAGTTCGAACTAAAGACAGAGGAAAATTTATGAACGATGTCAACCCGGAAGAATTGGAAAATGAATTGGGCCTCATCTAAGCCCCTGTCCCTCAAAATGGAAAAAGAAATTACTTGTCGAATTTTTTTCTTACTGATTTTGTGAATGTATGCTCTTTTAAGTTAAATTGAATCTATTTATGATACAAATTGAAAAAAATACTGATAAATCCACCGATTATCTTTTGCATTTAGGCAATAAACAGAGCCATGCACTTACAAAGCAAGACCTGAAAAACCTTCATCATTGCCTGACTCAAACCATTGAAAAGGGTCCAGAGGATGCTCCCGAATTTCCGGTTCGAATACTTAATGACAATCAATTTTCACAACCTGGATACCACGACGGAAGAAGTACTTTGTGGATAGGAACCCAAAAATGGCACCTTAATCCAAAGGAAGAAGCAGGTATCCTCAACATCTTGAAAAGACTCCTAGATAATAGTGGAACTAGCTAGTAAATCCCCACATTTAAAATTTATAATATATTCAAAATGAAGGTCCTACTTAGCAAATGGAATTATGACATATCTCTGCGAATAAAAATCTCCCATATCCAGCACAATTAAAATCGTCACTAAGGCAAAACCTTCCTTTTCAAATTCAAAGTATTCAAAATGACTTGGAATACCTTCGCTTCGCTACAGAATACTTGGGAACGGATCAAAACCAGTCGAGGACGAGATGGAAGAAGAAATCCATCGGTTGGTCTGGACGGAGTCACCCATAAAATTTTTGACCAAAACCAAGAAAAAAACATTGGGGAAATTGAAAGGAAATTAACCCAGCCTGATCCTAATAACCCTAGCTCACCGGCCTACAAATTCGCTCCATTTCGAAACAAAATAATTTCTAGTGAACCGGGAAAATTACGCGAAATTCAAATTCCTCGGATTCGGGATCAAATCGTTTTACGGGCGTTAAGCGACGAAATTTCCACATCTCTTATCCGCAAGGATTCAAGCTTTCTTAAGACTTCCCCAAGAAAAGTTGTTAAACAAGTGATTGCTGCCCGGGCAAAAGGGATGAAACATGTTCTAAGAACGGATATTCATAAGTACTACCCTTCAATTCCTCATCAAACTATTCTTGATAAATTAATTCTTTTACAAGCAGAACCAAAAATCGTACATTTGATTAAAAAAGCCCTAACCGTACCTTTTCGCGATACCAGACTGGGTAAATCCGCTGATCGTGCCACCAAAATTGGGACCGCCACTGGTACCTCATTAAGTACAGTATTGGGAGAATTTTATTTAATGGATTTGGGAAAAAGTCTGAGCCCTGATGGAGCAATAATGATTCGATACATGGACGACATTCTGATTCTCACGGAACAAGAAGAGGAATTATCGGTTGCACATCAAAAACTACTTAAGGAGCTTGATGCATTAGGTCTGCAACTTTCAAAACACAAGACCTCGGTCAAAAGTTTTGAACTGGGATTTGAATTTCTAGGTTTTTCATTTGACGATAACCAGGTCAGGATAACCGAAAACAAAGCAATTAAATGGATCAGATCCTATCAGGGTATAACCCGTAAATTTGCTCGAGCGATTGAAAATTCACCATTGAAAAACGATCGCCTTTCCTTGCTTGAAAGAATGGTTCGGGAAATTAATCGGGAAATTTCGGGAGCCATCGGTATGCAGATACCCTATTACAGCTTGGCGAATGACCTTACTGCATTCAAAGACCTGGATCGTCAAATTCGAGAAACTATTGGAGGGATGTTCAGAAGGCTAGGTACGAACATGGATGGTTCTTATCGAATCGAATCGGCGTTTTCGTGGGCGTGGAAGTACAAGAAGCATTACCAATCTGCACAGGAAGAAG
>Ga0209223_10001645_pt1 | contig 23933 bp, 6 predicted proteins | sample COG_06_FD_184750 | JGI IMG/M metagenome (GOLD analysis project Ga0209223, IMG submission 184750) | Pelagic Microbial community sample from North Sea - COGITO 998_met_06 (SPAdes) (version 2) | ecosystem: Environmental > Aquatic > Marine > Neritic zone/Coastal water | place: Helgoland, sampling...
ATGTCCAGCTCCCCCATGGAGTAGGCTCACCTGTTTCCCAATATATCTGGTCTTCAAATAAACAATTGATTGAATTGCCGGTAGGCGGCAAACCTTCAGAAATGTACCAGTTATCCAAATTCGCCTCTTCATTTACTAAAGTGACAGTGACATTCATTGTATCCGCAAGGGACCAGCTGTGTTCAAAACTGCAAAACGCATCATCCACTATGGTTTCTTGGTGCAATGTATTTCCTTGCTGGTCAGTGAACTCCCAAACAAACACATTGTGTTCCTGAGGATGAGTCATATACTGACCTGAATGGTAAATATTGATCGAGGTTTCTTGGGAACCTACATTCATCGACATGCCCAACATATCACACGGAACACATGTTATTTGTGCTTCTGTTAATTGAGGCACACCCAGTATGAAAGCCATTAGGAGGTATGCGCACGGCTTCATGTTGCTGCTCGTTTCTCGTTTATTCATGCGCTAAAAGTAAAGCTGGTTGGAATTTTGTCCTTCACGCTTACAGGTGAAACTCAAATCCAGTCCGGGTTACAAAGCAAAAATCCCCGCATCGGTTGAAGATGCGAGGATTTTGAAAGTAGCCCGTAGGGGGCTAACAACATATCAATGAATTCAATGGTTTCAGGAGTCTCAAACACCATGTGGGTCGTCACGTGGGTCGTTTTTGCAAGGAATCGAACTTGACGACGTCAACCACATCCCATTGACGATGAATCAGTTTCGTGGACCTGGACAACGATGTCACCCATGAATAACGGGTCAAACTCCGCGAAGAGCACCCATTGGATGGCGTAAAATACCAGCTTGATGCGCTGTTGTGCAGGCATGCCTGCTTCAACGCACAATCAGGCGGAAGGTTACATCATCCTCACGGTTCCATGCGTGACTTCGAACCGTTGCGGCTTCCGCCCCATTGTTTGAAGTGCCACTTCTTTCCGCGCTTTTCCCGATCCGGACTCACTTTGTCGGCGTCCCACTCTGGAGCAGGGCGTTCAACGTAGCGAATCTTGGTCGCGTCCTTGTTCTCGAATTCCAGCATCGCCTGCATGGCCATTTTGTTGTGGTCGTTGACGCGCTGGCTTACGATGTTGGAAATGGTTCTTCGGATGACCGGGTCGCCGTTCGTGATGCCTTCCCAAAGCTCTACATCCGCCACAGGGAAGTCGAGTTTGGCCATGGACTTGACCGCCTCGTCCAGCGCAATATCAATGGCCTCGGGGGTGAATTCGTGGATCACCACGTCGTCAAAACCCGCTTTGGACCAGGTGATTTCTTGCGCTTCGTACAAGATGGGAGTGGGCAGGCCACCGTTGGCGAAGACGCCGTCGATGTCCAACTCCTCTTGCGGATTGACCACCGACAACAACATGCTCTTGAGTGCATCGGTCCGGTCATGCTGCGCATCGGCACGCTTCCCCAATTCTGCGAACAAACGCGACCCCGCATTTGGCATGCCCAAAGCACAATTGACCATGTTTTGGTACGGGTGTGTCCCGTCTTCCCAAGCAACTCCGATGAGGCGATCCATGTCACTAACCACCATGCGCAAAGGCGAAACGGCGACAGCGCTGCCATCGTGGAGTCCACTGGCAAGGAGGTAATCTCCGCTCTGAACTTTGCCATGCACCTTCACCGGCACTTGCCCCATGAATGCACACTTTTCATAATTCCTTGGGCTGCCCTGTGGCATGTTGCCCAAAACAACTGGAGCCGTCGAGACAACCAAGATTTTTTCTGCCCCCTCCGTGGAAAGGCTGATTTTTCCATTTCGGACGCCCACGACCGTTCCCGGTGCATAGTCCGCGCCACGGTTTGACTTTTCGAGCCATTCGGCGTAGTCAGCACTTCCGGATTGGTACGTGGTGCCCACCTTCCAGTGGGTCGCTGCCGACTCTACGGCGATGCCGGACTCATCGAGTTGTTCCATGTCGCCGTATATGGCATTCAAGAACTGATCTTTCGCTGATTCCGCGCCGCCCAATGTATTGTTGGCGTTTGCGATGCCGCCAATGGCCATGCCCAAATTCACCGCCGCAGGTATGGCCGAGGCCAAGGACTTCGCAATCGTTGAAGCCGCAGGGACGGTTTGACATCCAAACGGCACCGGGAAGAATCCATAGATCACAACCCCTGCACAGGAAGTCGTATACGTCGGAGCAAGCACAGCTTCAGCCACGGCAAGTGCCAAGTCAATCGAGGCATTGGCCACAGCGATTTTCGAGGAATTCACGCTTGCGGCAGAATTCGCGATGTCTTGGTTCAAAATTTGCATCTCCAACGTGTAGTCGCCGTTTCCAAGCAATTCATTGGTTCCGTCTTGCAATACGACTCCGCTCACCTGCTTGGCTCGTTCCCCTTGTATGCGCCCAAGCTGATCGCCGTTGCTGTTCGTGAACGACATGAAGTGGGCATTGTTGCCGGGCAAAACATTCCCCACTTTCACAACAATTCCATCCTGACTATCTGCAGTTGACGTGTTGGTGAAGCGCGCCGCGTATCCGCTGGAGGCATTCACCTGAAAGTAATCCGTCGCTGAAATGGAATTCGTCGAAGTCGCTCCCGTAACAGTGACGTTGTTATTGAATTGCGTGGTCGGCTCACCCTCCTTGGTTGTGACGACGCCCAATGTCAACGTGCCGTCTGACCTGAGGTCGTCAAACATTACCACATCGCCGTCGATGGAGACCAGGTTGTCTGCTTGCAAGTTGGACTTCAAGGTCGCGTTGCCGCCTATGTTCAAGTCGCCACCAACTGTGAGGTTGCCCTCAACATCGCCTTGTCCGTTTGCCATCAAGGCGTTTACAGTCACCCGGTTCTGCACCGTGAGGTCTCCGGTGGCTGCGGACACCTGGACCACTGTATCTGTCCCGAAGCCGCTGGTGGAGCCCCCGGCCAACATATTGAAATCACCCCCCATTCGGTAGGCATTTTCAAATGTACCGGAGCCGTCGATATTAAGGTCGTTGCCCGCGGAAGCCGATCCGCCCACCAGGATGTCTCCGGAAAGCGCAAGGCTCGTTGTTTCGATGCCGCCATTCGCAAACGTAATCCCTTCAATGGTACACGTCCCGTCGATGACCAAATTGTTTGTGATAAACAGGTCTTTTTGCACCATCAAATCCCCTCCAATGTGCGTGTTGCTGTTGAGCAGCCCCACGTTGAACTTGTTGGTGTTGACGCGGAAGTTACCCGCAACGTCCGCAGTTGAATTCAAATCCAAGTACCCGTCTACGAGCACGCGGTTGAACACGGATAGCCCCGTGGTATTCATGCGGCCGAATGAGGAAGCCCCATCTACATCCATGGATCCGTTGACCTGAATACGGCCCAACACATCCGTGTTGCCGGTGGCAGATGAAATGCTGAACACTTCCGTTGCCGACAAGGTACCGTCTGCATTCTCTCCTTGGTGCACATTGAAATCCCCGCGGGACGTCAGCGTATTGGCAACGGTGGTTTCTCCATCAATGACCAATGGACCTGTAAAGGTTGAGATTCCGCCGGTCTCGAGGTTGCCTGCCAAATCCAAATCGGCCGTTTTCAAGCCTCCATTCGCAAACGTACTTCCCAAGATATTCGCCTCGCCCACCACGTTCAAATCCCCGTCGATGGTCAAATGACGCTTCATGAGCACTTTGTTCTCAAACACCGCAGGACCATCGATTTGGAAGGTACCGTTGCTGATAATGCTTTCTTCGATCGTCACGTTTTCGGATGCACCGGTGAGGGAGCCGTCATCGAGGTTTTGGCTCATCAAGCGCAACAGCTGCTCGAGGGAGTCGTTGGCGTACTGGACATTGAAGAAGTTCACGTCGTTGACACGGTTTCCACTCGGGTCCACAAAGACGTTTACCCGGCTGCCGAATTCCACTTCTTCCAAGGCATCACAGATGCCGTTAGCATTGACGTCCGACAAGCAATTGCCGTCGCAGTCCTTGCCAAATTCTGGACCTGAACCGCCACACACCCCGCAATCATCCACTACGTTGCCATCGCAATCGCAGAATCCTGCAATGCTCGCTTTGCATCCGCACTCTTCAAAGGGACCTGGACCGTTGCAAATCCCGCATTCATCCACGATGCCATCGCACGTATCATGGGAAACCCCGTCGGTATCCAAGTCACAGATACCATCGCCATCTGTATCGCTGACGCAATTGCCCCCGCATACGCCAATCTCATCCTCTTCATTTCCGAAGCAATCGCATTTACCCTCAGGAATGCCCGGGCCGTTGCATACCCCGCAATCGTCGTATTGACCTACACAATCGTCACCGCCGTTGTCGTCGCAGATTCCGTCGCCATCCGCGTCCGTTTGACAGGTGCCACCGCACACAAAAATGGCGTCGAATTCATCCCCAGCGCAATTGCATTTCCCCTCTTCCACTCCAAGTCCATCGCATATCCCGCATTCGTCGGTTACGCCATCGCAGTCATCGACATCGTCGCAAATGCCATCTCCGTCTTCATCGGCATCGCAATCTCCACCGCAGACACCTATGGCATCGATGTCACCGTAGCAGGGGTCGATAACGTTGCCGTCCACATCCACATCGCAGATGCCGTCCCCATCGTTGTCTTCGGCACACCTCCCGCCACAGTCCAGCAAGGCATCAAGGGTGTTGCCAAAGCAATCGCAATCGCCTGCCGGGATTCCCGGGCCGTTGCAAACCCCACACTCGTCTATATCACCATCGCAGGTATCCTCGTCGTCGCAAATGCCGTCGGAGTCCGAGTCGCCCGCACATCCTCCTCCACAAATACCCAACGCATCTGTTAGCATGCAAGCGGAATCATCGTTCTCTGTAGCAGCAGCGTTGTAATTGCAGGCGTTGGCATCGGTGCAACCCAGGATTTCGTTTTCGTCGCACACGCCGTCACCATCCGCATCGGCCACGCATTCTCCATCGCAGTCGTATCCCTCTTCAGGGAAGGTGCAATCTGCGCACGCTCCTGCGGGAATGCCATCGCCGCCGCAAACGCCACAGGCATCCAATTCATACCCGCACAAACTCGCCTGGTCGCCGGTCGTCGCATCTGGCGAATAGTTGCAAGCGGTACTGTCCATGCACCCTTCGACGTCGTATTCGTCGCAGGTGCCATTGCCATCAAGGTCGGTGCCGCTCCCTCCGCACTCATCGCATGCGTCCAATTCCAAACAGGGGGCATTGTAATCCAAATTGTTCTGGGCATTGTAGTTGCACTTCGAGGTATCTGTGCACAAGTCCTCGTCGTCGCAAATGCCATCGTTATCGATATCGACGCCCGTTCCTCCGCACACCCCGCACGCATCTTCTTCTTCGCCAGACTCCAAACACGGGTCGAAGAGGTCATCGACGCCATCGCCATCTGTATCCACACTGTCACAGACGCCATCTCCGTCCACGTCGGCGTCGCAGTCTCCACCGCACACCCCTGCGGCGTCGGTGTAGTATTTGGTTGTATCGGTTCCGCTGATGTCACAATCGCACGGCCCATCCGAATCAATGCCGTCTCCATCGCAGATTTGACATCTAGATAAATCGGGGAAGATGCAAGACCCATCAAATACCGTTGCTGAAGGATCGTAATTGCACGCTTCGGAGTAGGTGCACCCGGGGACGGGGTCACACACTTCGCCACAGGCACAGTCAGCGGTCAATTGCTTTGACGCATCCGACGGGCAAACATCGCCTGCCAATGCGCTGTACATAGAAGACGGTGAGGTTGCATCACAGCATGAAATGTTGGTCGTGGCATCATCCACGCCGTACCCGTCGCCGTCCAAGTCCAAGTAATACGTCGTTGGAGACGTACACGACGCACTCGACGTGCACTGAGCACTCGCTGAAAAGGAGAGCAATACCCCGGTCAATATGAGGAAAAATCGTTTCATGGTTTCTCAGATTATTGGGGGTTAACAGATTGTGTTTTGAGTGACTCCTTGAGCTTGCTCATGTCCATGGGAGTGGACAAGGTGACGCCTTGGTAGGCTGCGATGTCCACCAACGCCTGGCGGTTGTGGTCATTGATCTTGTTCTTGAGTCCGTTCAAGAACGACGAACGCAATTGTTCATCCGATTCCAAAGCAGCAAAGAATGCTTCCACTTCTGGCAACATCACGGATTCTCTCGCCTCCTTCAATGCCACTTCAAATCCGGCATGTACTGCATCATCGGTCAATTGGTGCACGATGATGTCATCAAACCCTGGTACCAGCCATACATCTTCCTCGGCATCGTCTTTGGATTCGACATCTACGGCTTCGGCTCCGATGGTGATCGGCAAAAGCCCTCCGATCTGCAAATGTTCCACGCTCGGCTCTTCCCCTCGCACCAATGCCAGGGCAATTTCTTTCATACCAGCGGTTTCTCGCTCCATGGTCTCAATGTCGCCCTCCAGCTTGGCAGCGAAATGCTCCATCACGCCGTTCAAACCAACTGCAACATTGACCGTATTGAAACTACTGTACCCGCTCTCCCAAGCCATTCCAACCACGCGAGGGAAGTCCTCTGGCAAAAGGTCCTTCGGGTGCACGGCCACAGCGTACCCGTCGGATCGACCGCTTGCCAAGACAATGTCTCCTGAACGCACGGTGCCGCGCACGTGGACGGGCACTTGCCCCAAGAAGGCGGCCTTTTCATAGCCTTTCGAATCCTTCGGGGAATTGCCCAACACCATCGGCAACGTAGAAATGACAAACAAGTGTTGAGCTTCGTCGGTAACCAGCGAAATGCCTCCGTCTTTGAATCCGACAACCTGTCCTGGCTGAAGGTCCTCTCGGGGTTTCAACTTGGGCAACCATTCTGCGTAGTCTGCCGCACCAGACTGGTACGTCACACCCACGCGAACGGGCAGCGTATAGGGGATGCCGTACATACCCAGTTGCGTTTCAGTCTCCCCGGTTGCGACCAAGGAGCCATTTAGTACCTCGTCAAATTCATTCGCACTTTGGTTGGCGAGCGCCAGCGCATTGCCAGCCTCTCCCAGGGTGGCCGCGGCGGAGACCACACCCGTCGCGGCGAGTGCAATTTCTGCAACGGCTGCAGCAATCAGGGAAGGCACTGGTGCCGTAGCACAGGCCCCGTTGCCGAAACATCCTGTGACAGAAGTGGACCAGGCGGTAAGATCGCCCGCACCGTCCCACGCATCGTACAGGGCCAACGCCATGGAGACCGTCGACATCCAAACGTCGTGTGTCCCAAACGTTTTCGCCAACTTGCTCGAGGCCCGGATGTACTCTACTTCCGCATCCCCGGATTGTTGTTCCTTGTTCACTCCCTCAATCCGTCCGATTTCTTGGCCTGTTCCGGTTTGGAAAGAGACATATTTATTGGAGCCTTCGGGAGCCGCACGGCCTGACTTTAGGATGATTCCTTGACCACCGCCTGCTGCACTGCTCTGAAATTTCGCAACAAAACCGTCCGGTTTATTCGTCACCACTGACAACCCGAGGTTGGTTCCTACGGGGGATACCGTGGTCACGCCTTGCATCATCCATGAGGCTCGGGATGCATCGGCCACGACATTGTTTGTCGTCAAGCTCGAAGCGTTGAACCTTCCGTTTGTTGTCAGCGACCCTTTCAATTCCAACGCCCCATCGATCGTGACTTCATCCAAGGTGGCACTTCCCAATGTGGTCAAATCACCGCCAACGGCCGTCCCCGTTCCGGCGACATCGATGGTGCCAGAAACCAACAACTGTGGTCCCAACTGCATGCTCTGTGTTACGTCCATGGAGGTCGCCGTCAATCCTCCTGCTGCAGCCGTGTTGCCTGTAGCCGACTTTACCGAGAACCGTTCCTGTGTGGAGAGGACACCTGCGGTGGTCCCGTTGTACAAGGTGAAATCTCCTTTGACTCCCATGGTTTTGAAGATGTTGACATTTCTTCCAACGTCCATCGACATATCCACTCGACCATAGCCCTCCACATCCATGTCCCCCTCCACCAGGATATTCGAGGTCTCCACCCCTCCATTGGCAAAGGTGGTGCCTCCAATGGTTGTATTTCCACCGACCTCGACATTGCCGATGATGGTCGTATTTCCATCGACTTCCAGGTCGTTTCCAAAGTTGGCATCACCCGTCGCTGCATCAATGACCAAGGCTGAATTGGCTGCAACCACATTCCCAGAAATCAAGGCATCGCCTCCGATGGTGAATGGATTGTCCACCGTCGCGTTGTCGATGACCGCTGTGCCCGTCACCCGCAATCCATCTATTTGGGTGTAACCATCTACATTCAAATCTGAAGTTCCGCTCAGGGCCCCTTTCATGGATACATCTCCGGTGGAAGACTCCGCCTTGAAACGGACTGTGCTCTCATCGTTGCCATTGTAAACCCGGAAATCGTTGCTTACGTCCATGGCGTTACGGAACGATGCTTGACCGGCAATGGTGGTTTGCGCATCGAGTTGCATTCCGCCTTGTACCGTGGCATCTCCCGCCACCGTCAAGTCCGTACTGACCACCCCCGCTTCAGAAATGGTCGTTCCGCCAATGGTGGCACTCCCAGTGACGTACACATTGCGGTTGACCTCCAGCATGCCTTTGACATGGAGGTTGGTGTTGAACGTGCTGAGGCCTTTCACCGTCAAGATTCCGTTGCTCGCGATGCGCTTCTCAATCGTCAAATTTCGCGTCGATCCGGTCAGGGAACCGTTGTCGAGGTTTTCACTCATCAGGTGATGCAACAAGGTGAATTGATCCACCACCTCTTGAAACTTGTTGTTATCGAGGCGAATCGAGAAATCATTGGGGCTTGCGCTGGGTGCACGAAACAACACACGCGATATGGCCATCTCTTCGTCCACGTCACAAACCCCGTCGTTGTCGGAATCGCTGAGGCAATTTCCAAAGCAGTCCCGTCCAAATTCAGGCCCTGGCCCACCGCAAACGCCGCATTCATCCAATACGTTTAAATCGCAATCACAGTACCCTGTCGGGATGTCAAAGCATCCGCAGTCATAGACTTCACCAGGACCATTGCACACGCCGCATGCATCCAACGTTCCCACGCATGGATCAATGGGATTGCCGTCGCTGTCTTCATCGCAGATGCCATCTCCATCTGCATCCTCCGCGCAATCTCCGCCACAAATGAAGACGGCATCCAACGTGTCGCCTTGGCAATTGCATTCACCCGCTGCATTCGTACAGCCAGGCGTCCCCGGATCACACGGTGAACCGTTGGTGAAAGTGAAGTAGGAGGTTCCGTCACACACCCCGCATTCGTCGTAGGTTCCTACGCAGGGGTCGTTGCCGTTGTCATCGCAAATGCCGTCCTGATCCACATCTTCTTGGCACGTTCCACCGCAAACACCGACCGCGTCGATGTCGCTTCCAGAGCAATCGCAGAACCCATCTGGAATGCCATCACCGCCGCAAACCCCGCACTCATCTTGGAAATTGTGCGGATCGTTCAAGCACGGGTCTACGTCGGCGAAGCCGTCGCCGTCGTTGTCATCATCGCACAGGCCGTCTCCATCGGCGTCCGTGGTGCACGTACCATTGCACACCCCTACCGCATCCGCTACTCCCTGGCAAATAAACAAATCCACGTCATCGCACGTGCCGTCTTGATCCACATCCGCTTCACAGCCACCTCCGCACACGTTGATGGCGTCGTAGGTATTTCCGTCGCAATCGCATTCATTGGCCTGATTGGTACACCCCGGCGTCCCCACAACACAAGGCTCTCCGTCAGCGTCTGTGAAAGCTGAGGTCCCTCCGCACACACCGCATTCGTCGTAGCGACCGTTGCCAAGCAAGCAATCGTCTTCGGGCTCGCCGTCACCATCGGTGTCGACATCGCAAAGGCCATCGCCGTCCGTATCCAATGGACAGTTTCCCCCGCAGTTCGAAAGCGCATCCCGCAGGATGCACGTGCCGTCGTCTTCCGTAGCTGCAGCGCTAAAATTGCACGCTGAAGCGTCGGTACAACCGGCAATCTCAAATTCATCGCACACGCTGTCACCGTCTGCATCAGCGAGGCAGTTTCCGTCGCAGTCGTATCCCGGGTCAGGACGGTTTCCTTCGCAGTCGCAGTCCCCAGCCGGGATTCCTGAGCCACCGCACATGCCGCATTCATCCCAATCCAAACAAGAGCCGTTGCTCACATTGACACTCGGGTCGTAATTGCACTTGGTGTCATCCATGCACCCTTCGATTTCCTCGTGTTCGCAAACGTCGTCGTCATCGTTCGGGTCTTCAATGCACGTACCATCGCAATTGTACTTGCTGGTCCAATCGGCATCCGCATTTCCTCCACATACGTCGCACAAGTCGAACGTTTCGCCATCGCAACCGCAGTCTCCTGCCGTGTTCGTCAAGGTACACCCAGGGGTTCCTGGCGTGCACGGATCTCCGTCCGCGTCTTGGTACAATTTGGCGGTGGCAGCGGTGGCACAATGCCCGCAATCGTCCAGGGATTCTCCTGGTTCGCGGCACTCATCCAACCAAAGCGTATCCCCGTTGGCTGTAATGACTTCGTAATCGCAGATGCCATCGTCATCCAAGTCCCGCAAACACGCTCCTCCGCACGTTCCGAGCACATCATAGTACAGCACTGTCCCGTCGCATTGGCAAGGGCCTTCGGGATCAAACTCACCCGTCTTGTTGCCCTGGTCATCCAATTCACACTCGAGGCATCCATCGGGGAATTTGCACAAGCCATCGAACACGTTGGCCAGTGGATTGTAGTTGCAGGCCAATTCGTAAATGCACCCTTTGACAACGTCTGAATTGCCCGTACATGTGGGATCAGCAGGACACGGATCACCAGCTGTCTGCACATACAATGCTGAAGGTTGATTGCAACAAACCCGGTTGGTCTCGCTGAAGTCAACTCCGACTCCGTCGCCGTCGATGTCGAGGTACCACGTCACCAATTCGGAAGCGTCACAGGCCGTTGAGCATTGGCTCCAACCTGACACCGCCGCTCCCAATCCTAAAAAGAGTAAGATGATTCGTTTCATGATTACTTGCGGTTGAATTTGGTTGCCTTGGAATTGCGATCTGTGGGATCAGTGGATGCCCCCTCCTCTTTCGAGGCCTCTTTGCTGCGCCTTGATGTTTTTTGCATCAAATCACGGGCGGGCACGGGATCGTACATTTCCAACGCTTGGTAGCTGTCCAATGAGGAGATCATCTCCTCGTTGTGCTTATTGATTTGGGCTTTGAGGCCCGCGAGGAATTCCGTTCGGAGCGTTTCATCTTTTTCCAATTCCCTCCAGAATCCACCGTGCCGGGAATACACACCGTCCTTTTTGGCTTGCTTCAATGCGGATTTCCAGCCAAATTCCATCATCTCGTCCGTAACGTCGTGTCCGATGAAATTCGAGGAGGTCGGCACCGTCCAAGCATCCGGATCAGTCAAGTCCGGCATGCCATCCGTGGCGTTGGACTCCGGAACGATGAGTGGCGGGATCAATCCTGCATTTTGGGCTTGATACAGGTTCATTTTCTCTCCTTTGACTTGGGAGAAAATCAACTTTTCCAGCGCATCAGACTCCGATTCCAGAGCGTCCAATCGTGTATCCATTTTGGCTGCGAATTGGTCCACCCCGTGGTTGAGGCCGACAGCGACATTGACGACATTGAGAAGCGGTGCATCGCCCGACTCCCATGCCACACCTAAAAGCCGGCTGAAATCATGCCCGCGGAAATCTTCGGGCGCAAGGGCGACGGCCGTTCCGTCTTCCATTCCGCTCGCTACGATGTAATCGCCAGCATCCACACGTCCAACCACCTGCACGGGTACTTGGCCCATGAAAGCGGCCTTGACATAATCGTCTTCACGTCCTGCCTCTGGCATATTGCCGAGAATGACCGGTTGCGTAGAAATTACAAAGAGCTTATCACTGCCTGCCGTTTTGTAGCTGATGCGTCCGTCCTTGATCCCGATGACCTCGCCAGGCAAATACACCGATGCAGGGTCTTCCTTGAGCAGCCACTCCGCGTAGTCCGCATTTCCAGACTGGTAAGTGACCCCGACTTTTTTTCCTCCGGCTGCCACGCGGTCACCATCCTGCCAAGCATCATTGAACATGGTCTCCGTGGATTTAGCCCGGTTGTATGCTGCCACACCGTTGTCCTTTGAGACGGCTGCTTCAGCCACTCCTACGCCGGCAGAAACCACTGCTGCCACACTGCCGGCTATGACCGCCGGAATCGGGAAGGCTACACAAAATCCGAATCCTGCACAGCCGGTGAACGAAGCAAACGAGGCGGCTGATTTGATCACCGTGGCCGTCAACGACAAGGATGCAGTCACCAGGTTCGTCACGCCGATGTCCCGTGAGACTTTCCCCGATTGCACCAAACGCTCAATCTCCGCTTTCTCAAATTGCAACATTTCATTCTGACCTACTTCGTCAGTGCGCTCTGCTTCAATGCGTCCCATGACCAAGTTGTCTTCGTTCATGAACGTCACATAATCGTTTTGAATGCCCGGAGCGAGTGTGCCCAACTTGATTTCAATTCCATGTGCGCTTGCCGAGGTCGAGGTATTTTCGAAATTTGCCAGCGCTTGGCCAGCCGGCGCCTCGCCCGTCAAGTCCAGGAGCGCCGTTGAGGTCCCCGAGGTTCCTCGGAGGGTGTACCTGCCACCGCTGATTTCACCGGTGTTGTTCAGCGTGCCCAATTCAGAAATGCCATTGGCCGTCAGGGTTCCACCGATGTCTGTAGTACCGGCTACACGGGACGTGCCCAAAAAGCTATGATCATCGCCTTTTATGGAGGCATCGCCTGACACACTCATGCCATTGAACGCGGCTGCCCGTTCGATGGACATCCGTCCTGAAGCTGTGAGGTTGCTGCCTACATTCAAATTCTCTGTCAACGCCACGGACCTCCCGAGCGAAAGGGTCCCCGAAGAGGTCAAGTTTCCTGTGAGCGGATTGAGCGAAAACGTCGATGTTTCGAGTTCCTCAGTGCTCCCGTCATAGACACTGAATTCACCACCTACGGTCAGGTTGTTCAATGCGTTGGTGACGCCACCGACGGAGAAATCTTTTCCAATGTTGATGTTGCCTCCAACCTCTAAGTCGCCATCCATCGTGACACTTGTGGTCACCATCCCTCCGTTCGCAAAGGTTGTACCGGTGATGGTCATGTTCTTCAGGATGTGCATCCTGCCATGAATGGACATGTTCCGGGCAACATAAGCATCTCCTCCAATGAAGGTACTTCCTGAGGACCCAATGACTACGAACTTGTTGGTGTTGACGCGCAAATCACCGGAGATGTCCATGGAAGAATTCAAGTCCAATGCACCGTCCATGACCATGTTTCCGAATCTTGAATCGCCGTCGGCATTCATGCCCAGAAGCGTCGCTTTTCCAGCCACATTCACATCCCCGTCGGCATCGAGGTCCCCCCACATGCGCATGTTGCCTGTCGAGGGACTTACTGAAAATCGTACGCGAGAGAACGTCGGATCGAAGTCGCCATTGAGCAAGCCATTGTGCACCCGGAAATGGCCACTGGTTCCGACGACGTTCTCGGTGGTCGTCGCTCCATCGATGTGGGCATTCATCCCGATGTATGAATCTCCTTGCAGGAGCATATCGCCGCTGTTGTTCAGCGAACTAGAAGACATGCCTCCGTTGGTAAAGGTGACACCGTCCACGCTGAGGTCTCCGTCCATAAAGAGGCTCTTGTCGACATGGACAAATCCGTTAACCGTCACATTGGATTCCATCGTCCCCAACCCCTCAACGGCCAGCGAACCCTTGCCCAAAATGTGGTTTTGGACGGTCAGGTGATTCGACTCCCCTGTGAGGGAACCGTCGTCAAGGTTGAGCGCCATGGCTCGGTGCTTGTTGATGAGGTCGTCGTAAGCATCCTCAATGGATGAAGGAGGCAGGGTCAGCTTCCATCTGCCATCCGCCAATGCACCGACAAAAACCCTGGGTACAACCAGTGGATCCACAGCATCGCAGATTCCGTCACCATCCGTATCCTCGAGGCAATTTCCGTCGCAATCCTCACCTAGGTCTGGGCCATCACCCCCGCAAACGCCGCAAACATCCAATACATTTCCATTGCAATCGCACTCTCCGCGTTCAATGGGTTCACAACCACAGCCAGGAAGAGGTCCCGTTCCATTGCAAATTCCGCATTCGTCAATCACCCCGACGCACCCGTCCATGATGTTGTTATCGGAATCCAAATCGCAAATCCCGTCCTCGTCTAAATCTTGAAGGCAGTTGCCCCCGCAATTGCCGAGTATGTCTTCCTGGTTTCCTTGGCAATCACAATAACCCGCGGGTATTCCTGGACCGTTGCACACTCCACATTCATCCACAACCCCATCGCACCCGTCGTTTCCATTGTCGTCGCAAACCCCATCGCCATCTGCATCCGTCTGGCAGGTCCCTCCGCACACATTGATCGCATCGTATTGGTTTCCGTCGCAATCGCAATCCCCGGCGGGAATGCCGGAACCGTTGCAGGTTCCACAGGCATCGATGTAACCAATGCAATCGTCCACATCATCGCATACTCCATCCTGGTCGGCATCTGCCGTGCATGAACCATTGCAGACGCCCAAGGCATCGGCCTCGCCGTCGCAAATAAAATCGTCCGCCACATGCCCATTGACATCTAAATCGCACTTCCCATCTTCATCGACGTCTTGGAGGCATCCTCCGCCGCAGTTATCCAAGGCATCCAGTGTATTGCCCAAACAATCGCAATCTCCTTCGGGAATGCCTTGGCCATTGCAAACGCCACAAATGTCTTTGGTACCAATGCAATCATCGATGTCATCGCACTGGCCATCCCCATCCAAATCCGCTGCGCAAGTACCTCCACAGTCCAACAGGGCATCGAGGTAATCGCATTGCGTCAAATCCTCCTCCGTTGCATTCGCATCGTAATTGCACGCATTGGAATCGGTACAACCGAGCACTTCAAATTCGTCGCAAACGCCGTCTCCGTCCGCATCATTGATGCAATCTCCGTTGCATAAATAGCCTGGTTCTGGGAGGGTATAACAGTCACACCCTTCTGATGGATATTGATCACAAGGGCAAGCTCCTGCAGGAATGCCTTGGCCATTGCAAATACCACATTCGTCAACGGTACCGCACAGCTCTGAATCGTCGCCGTAAGTCGCATCGGGGTTGTAGTTACATGCATTCGCATCTCTGCAACCGATGATGTCTTCCAAGTCACAAATTTGATTTCCTCCCGCAGGAATGGTATCGGACAAGCACGAAATTGCATCGTCGCAGTCGAATCCCGGTGCAGGTTCAGGCGCTCCGCAATCGCCGCAACTGTTCAATTCTTCATCCTCGCAATTGCACTTTCCAGAGGCATCCAAGCAATTGGGATCGCCGGGGAAACAAGGCACACCTCCAGCAATGCCATCAACTGTGAATGTGCGTGCCGCGGCGCTGGTGGTGCAGTCACCACAATCATCCAAAGATTCGCCGGCTACCCAACACGGGTCGACCTGATCGACATATGTCAAGCAATTTCCGCTGTCATCTGTTGTTTCACAATCGCATTGACCATCGCCGTCCGCATCGGTGGTACAATCACACATCCCATCACCATCCGCATCGATGACGCAATCCCCGCCGCAGTACCCCAGCGCATCAATATACAAATCGACATCACCGGAACAATCACAGGGATCGTCGGGGTTGTACGTTCCTGTTCCGTCCGTCGTCAACGGCAGCGCGCATGAACGACAGCCAGGGATGGGAAAAAGACATGAACCGTCGTAAATGGTGGCTGACGCTTTGTAATTACATGCTTCAGAAAACGTGCAGCCTTCTACCAATGCCGTAGTAATTGCCGGGTCATGAGGGCGAATGTCCCCGGAGACCGTGGTGTACATTTCAGAAGGAGTCGTCCCCGAGCAGCAATACCGATTCCACTCCGCGTCATCCACTCCGTAGCCGTCACCATCGACATCGAAATAGTAGATCACCTCATCTTCACATCCTGTGGAAGTAGCCGTGCATTGGCCCCAACTCGCATTGAAAAAGAGCGCCGCAAAAAATGCGAGCAAGAGGCGGAGGTATTGGGTGACTTTTTGCATGCCAAGACTTATTTATCCGTCAAAATATGCATTTAATCCATGATTAAAAAGTTTTCATATTGAATTATAGAGAATTAGGGCTGATAAAATCGAGAAAACATGATGTCCGCCCTGCACACAATGCACGGTGGATGATATCCAGATGATAGTATGTGAGATGCACCACGGGCACAGGGATCTGCAATTAGCTCAAAATTGGGAGAAGTATTGGGAGAACCAAAATGAAAACGCTTGCAAATCAATGACTTGCAAGCGCTTCTGTAGCCCGTAGGGAGCTCTCAACTATCGAGCAATGACAAGCCTTTCAGAGCCTTTCAAATTGTTATTGTTCCCATTGTTGTGCCAAATGGAGGCGGTTTTTGTTGGGTGGCAAGGATGACCAAGAACGCTTAAAAAGTTGACCAGGGCTCAATCAACTCACCTCGGCCGTGTGCATGCCTAGCTTTTTGGTCCCGATTCAAAGGCAATTCCTGGCCCTTTTTGAGCGTGCAGAATGACAGCAGTATTTGGATATGGATCAAAAATCAACTAAATTTATAGTGAAAGAAATCGGTTTGAAAAAAGTAAGCATTGTAATACCCTACGATAGGGATCGAGGATGGAAATCCGAAGCCATTAGGTCAATCGAGCAACAGACTTATCCAAACATTGAAGTCATTGAATCGAAATCAGATGAGGGCGTTTCGTACAATCTAAATCGAGGCATTGAAAGAGCCACAGGGGACTTCATCAAATACTTGTGTGAGGACGACATGCTGACAGAAAACAGCATTGAAGACAGCGTACGAGCCATCCAAGGCTATGATTTTATTCATGGGAAGTCTTATGCTCTGTATGACAACAATGCCATCAGCGAATACAAACCACCAATCCAACATCCAAACTTGCGAGATCTGGCAATTGAAAACTGCATTCATGGTGGTTCATTAATGTATCGAGCTGATATTTTTGAACGATTTGGAATGTTTGACGAAACACTCTGGACCGCTGAAGAATATGACTTCAATATGAAAATCATGTCAAAGGGTGCCCGCATCAACTACTGCGATTCATTTCTTTACATCTACCGCAGACATCATGAACAGAAAAGTTTGGGCAAGCGTTCGAATCAAACCAAAAGAAAGAAGGCCATCCGAGAGATGAAACTGCGGTATTACCGCCCCACTGAAAACATCTTTCAGCTTTGGCTGATCAAAAAAAGAAGGTACCATTGAACCTTAAAGTGCTGCGCCACACCCAGCAAGGGTTACAAAGCAAAAATCCCCGCACCTGTTGAAGATGCGGGGATTTTGAAAGTAGCCCGTAGGGGGCTATCAACTATGAAGCAATGACAGGCCTTTCAGAGCCTTTCAAATTGTTGTTGTTCCCATTGTTGTGCCAAATGGAGGCGGTTTTTTGGGAGTGGGTGGTGCGGGGCTTGTGGCGGTTCATAAGTGAATATTGCACCCTTGCGTCAGGAATGCGCTTTCAGCCCATTTTAGCGCGTAAAAACGATTCAAAGAATCAGTGCTCGTGATGAGGACAGAAGTCCTGATATGATCCGTAATCGAGACAACAAATCGAACTCAAAGGATAAATTCGAAGTGGTCCAATGCGACCTAGACGTGAAGCAAGGCCGGTTCAATCGATGAGCTCGCCTATTCCACATCACATCACATAACACACCAGCCTGACCAGCAGGTTCCAAGGCAAAGGAAACGAGGGTGAATGAGCTGCCGTCTCGATCTAAAAATCATCTTTTTTAAATATCCCCTGATTTTGTTCTCTTAATCATCTCTATGTGATTCTTGACGAGCGTATTCGCCCTCTTAGGGTTTTCATGAAGTAAATCGTGATGTTTTGCTAAGAGCAATTTCATAGATAAATTACGCTGCTGAAGTTGGGCCGTCAACCGGCTCAAACCTAGATCACGGTTTAGTTTGTACACCGGCCAAAAAACTCGTCGGACTTTCACTTCTTTACTAATCTGGAAGTACAAATCCGCCCATTGTCTAGTTCGGAATTGACAATCAAAACCACCGAGTTTCCGAATGAGATCGACTGGTAAAATAGAAGATTGCTTTACAGCCCAACTAAAGCGAGATCCGTTGAACCTTTTAGAGTCTAACCCCCAAATCTCACCCTTGCGCGTAGACGCTGGCAAACGAAAACCTCTAACTTTTCCAATCTTTTCGACCAGGACAATGCCGACACACGGCGACCCTGGAAAACGCTTGACAGAGCGCCACATGCGTCTAACCCCATGAGAAACCAATTGATCATCATCATCCAAAAACATGACGTGAGATGATGTAATTCTGCTGAGACCTGAATTCCTCGCACGAGGGATTCCCCCATTTTTTTTAAGACAAACCAATTTTATCCGTGGATCAAGAGAACACACAAGATCACACCACTCAGATGTCAAATTCGGAGAGGCGTCATCAACGACAACAATTTCCCTGACAATCGAAATCTGGGCCATTGAACGGATTGCCGAAATCACCTTTTCCTGACGCATATATGTTGTGACCACAACGGACAAAGAGTGCTCTTTTTTCATACTGAAGTCAACTTATGATATGATTCGAGTTTAGAAATGGCTGCAGCAACATGGGGGATTTCAATGCATCGTTTCAAGATCAGCGCCTGTTTTTCGTCCAGTCTACTGAATCGATTCATCAAATTATTCACATCTCGAACTTTTGCCATGCCATCGAATGAGCTACCTCCTCCTCCTGAGGCACGCGCACCTGGGATTTCGACTGCTCGATGCACTCCCAATTGGTTTCCAATAGCCAGACGATACGATTCATCCTGTAACCAACGATCATAGTATATCCCAACGACACCTGAGTGAGGATTCGTTGATAAATTCACGTGTTGAACCCAGACATCTAAAATCCTTTCCATTTCTTGATTTAGTGTCGTGGGATAGGACATTCGGCTCGCGATTTTTCCGCGTTGCAATCTACTGGCCAAACAATTCTTCAAATTTCTGACAATAATCACATGCTGGACATCTTGAGTCAAAACTGCATGCTCAGGAATAAATCGATCTTCCACACCGGCGTAGTATGTGGGTAGAAAGTATGATGACATTCTAAACGCGCGAGGAGATCCGTACCGAAGTGATTGACGAGTTATGTCCTTAACCACTTCGTTGTCCCATGAAACAACTGAATCTCCTTCAAAATGAAAACTTAGGGTTTTGGGCGAAGGAAGCCGATCCATTGCGCACGTTTCTCTGCAAGTATTTGACCAGCTAAAAAATTGTCTATCACCCCCCTAAAGTGGTCCCCTGAAACAATTCAGCCTGAAAAACGAGCGCAAAAGTGGGAAATTATCGATCGATTAGAAACCCACTAGAACCGTATTTCCTGGCTTTTTTAATGCGATGTTGAAAAAAAGAGATGAAAAGCTGCTAAGTACTTCATTTAGCTGTCGAACAAACTAAATTCATCGCTAAATTGGCAAATGAAGAATGAAAAAGTCCTGTTGCTTGTCGTTGGCTTCTTGCTAGCTTTTAGCTTTGAATCCTCATCCCAAGTATTAACACAAGAGCAAATAAACGAGGCATCAGATTCAAAGTCTGTTTACCTCGATTTAAAGAGTCAAGGTGCAAACTTTTATGAGACCCAAGCAGCTTTCAATGCCTATTGGGAAAATAGAGAAGTGACGAAAGGACAGGGATACAAGCCCTTTCGACGCTGGGAATCATTCATGGAAGAGCGTGTTTATCCTTCTGGTGATATGTTTCCATCAAATGCGATAAATGAAGCTGGACGTCAAATGACTCAAGCGGCATCATTAAACGATAACCCTTATGCTTGGACCAATAATGGACCCGAGGAGGAAATGGGAAATGGAAATGGAAGGATTAGCAAAGTCCGTATTGATCCAAGTAACCCTTCAACGTATTATGCTTGTGCTCCTGGAGGGGGGATATGGAGGTCTTTGAATGCGGGAGATTCATGGGCAATTCTTGAAACGGACACCTTGCCGATCATTGGGTTTTCGGATGTTGCCGTCAACGGGAATGTAATCTACGCCGCATCCGGAGATCATGATTACGGAAACATGTATTCTCTTGGAATACTAAAATCAACTGACGCCGGGGAAACGTGGGAAATTTCATATGACTCTGAAGATGGTTTATTTGAGGTCAATAACGGGAATGGAAGCAATGTTGCCTGGGCGGATGGCGGTGAGATAGATTTTACGATTTCAAGAATACTCATATCACCAAATGATGATGATAAAGTAGTCGCATCCACTCAACAAGGCATTTTATACACCACAGATGGAGGCGACAATTGGGCGTTTGGAGAAACAACCGCCGGAGACGCTATTGATGAAGTCTTCCACGATATTGAATTTAAGCCTGGAGATCCTTCAATTGTCTATGCCTGCGGCAACGGTATCTTTTATCGAAGCACAAATTTTGGAGCCAACTGGACACAGGTCGAAATATCTGAAAATCAGGGGGAAATGGGCCGCTGTGCCATAGCCGTCAGTGCAAATGAGCCCAATTGGATTTATATGATTGCTACAAAATCTAGCGCCCTATTTGGATTTTATAAGAGCATAAATTCTGGTGCATCTTGGACGGAAGTTAATGATAGCGAAGGCGCTCAATATCCTAACATTTTATCTGGCCAGACCTATGATGGAACAGGTAGTGGTGGACAAGGGAGTTACGATTTATGCATCAGTGTTCATCCCAATAATGCCGATAGCATTACTGTTGGAGGTGTAAATCTTTACAATTCATCTGATGGTGGTGACACTTGGGATATTATTGCTCACTGGGTTGGCAATGGATGGGGATACGATGCTAATAACGAATGGGGCTCTGATGCGAATTATTCGACTATTCCCAAAGTTCATGCAGACCATCATGGCTTGACCTATGCAGCTGATGGAACCCTAATTATTGCCAACGATGGAGGTGTATACACCAGCACGAATGGCTCAACTTTTGAGAACAAAAGCGAAGGATTGTTCATTGGTCAAATTTATCGCCTCAATGTTGCGCAAGACCAAGATGATTTGGTGGTATCAGGACTTCAGGATTGCGGAACGCAAAAAATGGATGGATCTTTTCACCAGAGCATTATGGGTGGCGATGGAATGGACAACTTCATAGTCGGGCAGTCGAGTTTTCCGCAGGCAGACAACGGTTGGTTGGCATATACCGGGGTTCAGTTTGGGGTATTTGCACGTAAAACTGCGGCTGGAAGTACAACTATCGCCAGATCTGACGGCGATGGGGTTAATGATGGGGGCGCGTGGATTACTCCTCTGCGAGTGGATCCGGAAAATGAAGCCAATCTATACATTGTAAAGTCACATGTCTATAAATCTGAAAACTACGGAAACGATTGGGTGGAATTGGCTGGAGATGAATTTCCATCAAACCCATCTTACATGGCCGTTTCATGGGTTAATCCAAATTACATATACATCTCAAAATGGGAGCAACTTTGGAAAAGCACGAATGGAGGCGCCTCATATACTCGGATAGGACAGGCAGCCCTGCCGAACAGGCACATTTCGGATTTGGAATTGGATCCAACTGACCCTGAGAGACTCTTCATTGCGTACTCGACTTTTTATGAGGACAATAAGATTTATAAAACCGATGATGCCGGTGCGACCTTCACAAACATGTCTGAGGATTTACCTCATATCCCGATGGATTGCATTCACTACCGAAAAGGTAGTTCAGACGACATATTTGTCGGCACCGATGTAGGGGTATATCGCTGGAACGGATCGAAGTGGAATGCTTTTAATTTAGGATTGCCCAACGTAATCGTCCAAGACCTCGAAATCATGGAGAGCTCCAACGTCCTGCATGCGGGCACTTATGGGAGAGGTCAATGGACGAAACAGTTATTGCCAATTTATGAGTTGGTTCTTGAGTTAGAGACAGACGAATATTCTTGTGCGGATTCGGATGCACAGGCATGGACAATCACGGATTCTGGTGGAGACGTCGTGGCGTCCGGATCCGACTATGAGTGTTCTGCTGAATATTCGATTGATATACCAGCTTTAGCAGATGGCTGCTACACGTTTGAAATCACAGACCTTTATGGCGATGGGATGGCAGGCAATTCCCTTAACAACGACGACGACGATGGGAGCTATGCCATGGTATTGAATGGCGAGACACTTTTTTCTGGGACGGGCAACTGGGGAGCAAGCTCATCCCATGAGTTCTGCCTAAACGGAGGTTGCATGGACGACGCGGCTTGCAATTTTGATGCAAGCGCAAATCTTGAGTTAGCATGTGACTTCACTTCTTGCGTCGGCTGCATGGATGACACAGCATGCAATTATGACGAATCTTACAGTACGGATGATCCCGCGTCATGTGAATTCACTTCTTGCGTCGGCTGCATGGATGAGTCAGCATGTAACTATGGCGCAGATTTCACCGTGAGTGATGAAGAATCGTGCGGCTACATCGAGCTGTTTCTCGAAATCAATCCTGATCCATTTCCCGATGACATTGGCTGGTCTTTGACCGATGATGATAGCAACATCATAATAACAGGCGCTTATCCGCTCCAAAACGAAAATTCTCAGACTTTTTGCGTTGCTTTAGGTTGCTACACATTTATCATGACAGATAGTTGGGGCGATGGTCTGGGAGGAACTTCTGGAAGTGGTCCTGGGGACTACTCCATGTCTTTGAATGGAAATACTTTATTCAGTGGTGGTGGCAATTATGGTGATGAAGATGAAAATGAATTTTGTTTGACGGAAGGCTGCATGGACTCCAATGCTTGTAATTTTAATAGTGCTGCGACCATTAGTCTTGAATGCACTTTTGCAGACGGTATTTGTGAAACATGCTCCGGAGAAAACGACGGAACTGGAACGGTTGTCGACAACGACAGCGACGGCGACAATATTTGCAATGCCGATGAAGTCGCTGGCTGTCAGGAGAGCGCTGCTTGCAATTACAATTCTCAAGCGACAGACGCTGGATCATGCATTTTTGCAGAGGGTATTTGTGAAACATGCTCTGGAGAAAACGACGGAACTGGAACGGTTGTCGACAACGACAGCGACGGCGACGATGTTTGCAATGCCGATGAAGTCGTTGGCTGTCAGGATAGCGCTGCGTGTGACTATGACGTCTCAGCTACGGATGAAGGAAGTTGTGATTATTCTTGCATTGGTTGCATGGATGAATCCGCTTGCAATTACGAAGAGGGATTCACTGTGTCTGCTCCGGAAACTTGTGGCTACATCAATTTTGAACTTACAATTCAGCCCGACGATTATCCTGAGGACATTGCATGGTCCTTAACCTTGCCCAACAATTCTATTGTCACCGGTGGCGATCTTACAGACTCCTTTACACAAGCTTTCTGCTATGTACCAGGTTGTTACACATTTGTAATCACGGACTCATTTGGTGATGGGATATGCTGTGAATACGGCAACGGGTTCTATACAATTGAATCTCCTTTTGGAACCGTCTTTGCGCAAGGAGGTGAGTACGAATCTTCCGAAACAAGTGAATTTTGTTCAATACCCTATGGTTGCACAGATGAAACTGCTTGCAACTATGACTGCGAAGCAGTCGATGAAGATGGCTCCTGCTTAGAGTTCAGCTCTTGCGGCATCTGTGGTGGCTCTGAGCCAGACTTTGCTTACGACTGCCAGGGCGCTTGTTTGAACGACACGGACAACGACGGCGTCTGTGACCCGCTCGAAGTAGCCGGTTGCACCACTCCTTCGGCTTGCAACTACAATGCCGCAGCCACCGACGACGATGGCAACTGCACGTATGCAGATGCTGGATATGACTGCGCTGGTGAATGCCTTGTGGACAGCGATGGCGACGACATATGCGATCAAGACGAGGTCGCAGGATGCCAAGATGA